>AZIF01000502.1_pt1 | contig 29191 bp, 29 predicted proteins | sample 359031 | NCBI WGS metagenome assembly AZIF01 (sample SAMN02429710, study PRJNA222658) | marine sediment metagenome | biome: Sediment sample; isolation source: sample MGS-PRI from oil contaminated site at the harbour of Priolo Gargallo... | place: Italy: Priolo | collected 2011-03-08 | depth 6 m m
AGAGGGGACTCCCCAGGAAATCCTTACGGGGAAAAAAATTGATGCCATCTCCAGGAGGGGTAAATTTCTCATTTTTCATACATCTCAAGTAAACATTGCTATGAATCTCATGCTCACAGGAAGAATTACTGTAGAACATTCTTCCGACCATAACCCTCGAAATACGGTAGTGAGGATAGTATTTGAATCGGGAAAGGTACTGTATTTTGCTGACTATAAAAAGATGGGAAAAATATATGTGACCACCACTTTGGAAGAAATCCCCGGATTCACAGAGTTGGGAATGGAACCCCTCTCGGAAGATTTCACCCTTTCCTATTTTACAGCCCTATGTACAGATACCAGACCCATAAAACTGATGCTGACAGACCAGCACCTCATAGCGGGAATTGGCAACAGTTATGTAGATGAAATCCTTTTCGATGCAAAAATTAATCCCAGAAAAAAAGCTGCATCACTGACAGAAAGAGAGATTGAGATGGTATATGATTCTACCGTCTCTGTACTTTGTAATGGGATTTTTCAGATTGAAAATCGATTAAAAGGTGAAGGAAATGGAAAAGAAAGTGGAAAAGAAGCACATGATTTCTTCAATGTCCATGGAAAAAAAGGGCAACCCTGTCCCTGCTGTGGAAATACTTTACGGGAAATATCTGTTTCAGGTCGATCGACTCATGTATGTCCCCACTGTCAGGAAGTGACCTTTCCCTAGCTTTACATAATAAATGGGAGCGTAGTTTTACAGGAATGAATCGAATTACCCGATGCATTAGTCTAAAAAAATGTAAAAGAAAAATAAGAAAAGAAAGAAAAGGAAAAATATTGATCATTACAGATTCTTGAGCGCTGTTTCAAAGATATCCATGGCAAAAGCAGCCTGTTCTTCTGTGACAATGAGAGGGGGAATGAATCGAATCGCACTTTTTCCACAGGGAAGGAGAAGGATTCCTTTACGCCAGGCATCAAGCAGAATGGTATCAATCTCTTTTTTGGCAGGTTCCTTTGTTTTGCGGTCTTTTACCAGTTCTGCAACCACCATGAGTCCTTTTCCTCGTACATCCCCTATGATGTCATGTGTTTCTTTCATTTCCTCCAGCCGGTTCTTGATGAATGCACCCACATGTGCTGCATTTTCAATGAGTTCATCTTTGAGCAATTCTATAGTTGCCAATGATGCAGCACAGGATACAGGGTTTCCACCAAAGGTAGAGGCATGGGATCCAGGAGGCCATGACATGATCTCTGCCGATGAAACGCAGGCACCCAGTGGCATCCCTGAAGCGATGCCTTTGGCCATACAGATAATATCAGGTGTCACCTTCCAGTGCTCGATAGCAAACATCTTACCTGTCCGACCAAAGCCAGATTGTACTTCATCCACAACCAAGAGAATTCCATTATCCTCACAGAGGGTTTTCAGCTTTCCGAAATATTCTGGAGGCGGTACAACATATCCACCCTCCCCCTGAATGGGTTCTGCAAATATGGCAGCAACATCTGAAGGGGGAGCTACTTTTTCCAGGATGTACTCAATATGGTGTACACATTCGAAATTACATTCGCCATAGGTCTGTCCAAAGGGGCATCTGTAACAATATGCAAAGGGGACATGTACTACTCCGGGAACAAAGGGAGCAAATCCCTCTCTTTGAGCTGCTTTAGAAGCAGTCAGGGAAAGGGCACCCATGGTCCTTCCATGGAAGGCACCAATGAATGCGATCATTTTGACCCGTTTGGTATACCATCGGGCCAATTTTATACCACATTCTATGGATTCGGCTCCAGAATTTCCGAAAAAGGTTTTTTTGGGAAAGGAACCGGGAGTGATCTCTGCCAGTTTTTCCGCTAATGTAACCTGTTCGGTGTAGTAAAAATCGGTTCCCGACATGTGGATGAGTTTATCTGCCTGATTCTTGATGGCTTCTACCACCTTAGGGTGTGAATGACCTGCAGCACACACTGCAATACCTGCTGCAAAATCAAGATAAGAATTACCATCAACATCCTCCACCATCATACCCTTCGCAGATTTAGCCACCATGGGATAACAACGAGTATAGGAAGGGGAAATGAACTGTTCATCGGATTGAAGAATCTGTTGTGCTTTTGGTCCAGGAAGTTCAGTCTTTATGTGCGGCATATCCATGTTACCACCTGAAGTAAATCAGGAGATTCCTTTATAAATGTTAGCATAACTTTATTAATCACGCTGATTACATTGAAATAATCAAGTATATTACATGAATTACCTGAAATATTAAAGTGATACTATGGATGAATTGGATCGAAACCTACTTCTGGTGCTCGCAGACCAGGGTCGAATATCCTTTCGAGAGCTGGCACATCAGTTTCAGGTGTCTTCCCAGACCATAAGCGACCGCATCAATAAGCTGATTGATCAGGGAATTATAAAAAAATTTACCGTTGATATAGATGAATCCCGGGTAGGGTATCCCATCAGTTTTATAGTAGAACTCGATGTGGAGCTCTCCCGTATGCAGCAAATCCAGGAGGAACTCTCAGCATATCCTGAACTGTATAAGATCCAGGTGGTGACAGGAGATCACGATATCCATATCCTGGGATTGGCTAAGGACATGTCTCATTTATATGAAATGATTGAGGAAAAAATATCCAATATTGAAGGTATTAAAGCCACAAAGACGTCTATATCTCTGAAATCTGTCAAGGATATGCCACCCTGCATCATCTAGTTCATGAGATCTTTTATGTCAAAAGAACATAGAAGAGCATGGCAGAAAGTGCACCACATACAGTGGACCAGAAGTTTGTCTGATTATTCCCCCACCATGTAAGGTGGGTTTCACAGGTGGCACCCAGGACGGAATCGATATTGGCACCCACAAATCCTGCCAGGGCAACACAGATGAAGAGGAGCATACCCTGGAAATCTCCATGTCCCATACCCAGAATCCAGGCCAGCAATCCGATGACCCCAGCAATGGCAAGTTCTGCAGTTTCACCCAGAAGGGTGATACCTCCCTCTGCACCGGCTTCTACCTGTTCGAAGGTGGTGATAAGCACCGGTGGTGTCCTGGAGAGTCTTCCAATTTCTCCACCTGCAGTATCGGATGTGGCACTGGCCATGGCGCCCAGGAATCCTGCAAGAAAGAATCCTCCTCCATAGATGCCTTCCAGAACGGCACAGATGAGGGCTGCCATTCCATTTCCCAGCACATTCCCATACCCTCGAGCACCCTTTTTGGGTTCTGCCAGTCCTTTCTTCTTTTTTTGTTCATATTTATATTTGGTGGCCAATCCAGCCAAGATGAAAAAGGTTAATGAGATGACAAAATATTCCCACCCTGCACTTATCCACACTATGAATCCTATAGCGAACCCTGACCATAATCCTGATCCCCTCACCACTTTTGCCACATAGGCCAGCATTCCTATAGTACAGAGGATGATAACTGGTATAATTATTTCGTTGATTGACGATATCATTTTTATCACTAGATCATGTTTAGAGGAGTATTTAAAGGTTTTGCGTACGTAAAGTAGATGGATTGGTGAATCTGATGGTGTTTCTATTTATTTCGTTGTTTTCTCTGCATAGAGATATACCGCATCTTCATATCCTGGCGTGGACATGGCCCAGGAATTTTGTTCTCTCACCATGGCGATGGCTGTTTCAGGGTCTGTACCGCAGGAGATTAAATAACAGGCTAACATCCCACCGGTGCGATCGTTTCCTGCCCAGCAGTGGACCAGTACAGGATGAGATTGGGAAGAAATGATTTCCACAAATTCACAGGCTTTCTCGACAAAGAGTTCTTTTCGGTCCTGTGAGGTGAGAGCCACATCAGGCAGGTAAAGGGGGACATGATGAAATCCCTTTTCAGTAATTTCTGTTTCATCGACAGTGTCATCCAGTGACACAATGATCCTGAATCCCTGATTGTAGAGGTCATGAAGATCCCATGGATGAGCAACGGGTCCGCATCGACCTGCCAGGGTGGGAGTGATCCAGTAAATATATTCCATTAACTCACCTTAGAAATGGGTTATGATTTCCTGTATTACCCGTATTCCTTCCTGATAATCTGTTAAATCTATACTTTCATTGGGGCTGTGAGGACGTGATAATGCATCACCCACTCCAATGGATACGGTGGGTATATTCAGGGTACTGGTGAACAACCACATGGGACCCGATCCCGACATGCTGGGATAGACAACAGGAGGGTGGCGGTGAACAGTTTTCATGGCATTCTTCACCACAGAAACCAATGGATCATCAATGGGAGTCTTGGCAGGCCAGAGAGGTCCCATGAGGGTTACCTGGACATCTTCGAATCCATGTTCTTTTAAGTGGGTTCGTAATAACCCATAAATTTTCACAGGATCCTGATTGGGTACCAGCCTGAAGTCTACCTTGGCCATGGCTTTGGAAGGCAACACAGTCTTACTGCCTTTTCCAGTATACCCTGAGATGATTCCACAGATATTGCAACTCGGTGCATAGAGGGTCCTGAACACTGCTTCAATATCAGATATATTGAGGAGAAATCGGTCGATCTCCAGCATGTTCTTGGAAACCTCTCCATCATAGGGTATTTCATTGAGGAGATTTAATTCTAATTTACTGGGAGGTTGAATATCATCATAAAAGCCTTCGATGAGAATCTGTTCATTAATATCCTTGAGACTGGCCAGCGCCTGGACCAATCTCCATACAGGACTCTCTATGATGACAGCAGATGCCGAATGAAGATCACGATTGGCTCCCTGGGTTGATAATTCTACATAACACAATCCCTTTGCTCCACAATACATGCAGGGATGGCCTGTTTCATCTTTATATCCCGCTTCCCAGATGCATCCATCTGCTTTTAAAAGAGAGGCATGTTCTGTAACAAAGGATTCAAGATGAGGGCTCCCCATTTCTTCTTCACCTTCAATAACAAATTTCACTGTGATAGGAAGTTCCTCCAGCTCTTTGACTGCTTCAATTCGGGCCATGATATTCCCCTTGTTATCGGCCACTCCCCGGGCATATAATCGATTATTCCTGATTTCAGGTTTAAAAGGAGGAGAATCCCATTCTTCCAGGGGTTCTGGAGGCTGTACATCGTAATGGTCATAGAATAAGAGGGTTTTATCACTTTTTCCCTTTTTTTCTGCAAAGACTACAGGATGACCAGGGGTCTCAATGATCTGGGTGTCACATCCAGCTTCCAGGAGAAGTGTTTCCACTTTCTCGGCACATTCCTCGATTCCCTGATGGATAGTGGATACGCTGGGAATCTGTAACAATTCTATGAGCGTATCAATGGAGGACATGGTAGTGCTCTGTAGCGGGCATTCATAAATCTATGCACGCTTTTCTTCACACCTGACTCAAGTGTAGAGAGGGACGATTCCTTTCTTTTCCAGAAGTGGTATGAGGGCTTCTACTCCCAGGGCGATACCCTCCACCTCAATACCACCTTTTCCCTTGGCTGCGTCTCCCACCAGATATAATCCTTCGATAGGTGTTTGCTGGGGCATATCAAACCCGGTGGCAGCATGGTTGACAGGATTGTTTTTCCGGTACATCTGTATGCTGAGAATTTCATGGGGGATATCTGCAAGAAGGATCTCCAGTTCGGTCAATCCCTTTTCCCGTTCCTTTGAAAAGTTGTGGGAGGATACTCTCTGGTGTGCCATCAACAAATGATATCCGGGAGGAGCAAGAGAGGGATCCACATTGGTGACCTGGTCCACTCCGCCAATAAAGGAGAAGCCTGGAGTGAACATCACTCCTCCATGGGTGATCACCGATTTTTTACAGGCTATGGTGTATTTTATCCCTTCTGAAGGTTGCATGGAATCGATTTCTTTCTGATAGTCTGAAGGGAAGGTGATAAGATGGGATGTTGCTTTGGCCCCAATATCTGATATGATGAGAGAATCTTCGTACTGATTTCCATCTTCATCTATGACCCCAGTGACAGTTTCATCTCCCATGATCTCTGTCACCTTTGCGGTGTGGATTCTGTTTTTTTTCTGTACAATGGCCGTATGTAATGCAAGGATGATGCCAGAACACCCTCCCAGGGGAACACCTGGCCCCCTGTATCTGAAAATTGATCGAATTATGGCAAAAAATTCATGACAGGGTACCTTAGAGGGTTCCATGCTTAAAGACCAGATGCAGAAGGATCGGAACCCTTCTTGCACTAATGTATTCTGAGTTCGCCTGTCAAGATATTTCTGGAGGGATTCAGACCCTCCTTCACGCAGTCGCATCTCTAATAGCATGGCATAGAGTTTCCATTTTTCCACTGAGCCAATTTTTTTGATCAATTCATGAAATCGATACTCTTTCTCATAATAGAAAGTAGAAATTGGGCTAGCATCCACAATGGGGCAGTGGGCCCCTGCTTTCTTCAAGAGTCGTGCCAGTGGTCCGGTGGCTCCATGGGGAATCATATGCAGGGCTCCGGTGGTGAGTTGAAATCCCCGAAAGGGAATGTTCCGAAATCTACCACCCAGAGCAGATGTTTTCTCCAGGAGGGTGACATTGGGGTAGAGTGCTGCCATGAGCAGACCACCTATACCACCTCCGATTATAATCATATGTAATCATTTACACTAAAAAAATATAAACATTTTGTCAATAAGATATCTATATAAGACAGTGAATGGAAAGATTGATAAGAATATGTGATTTATTCTAAAAGTATTACATTCAAGATGTAAATATTTCTATGTAATGTATGTATTTTTTATGCAAAACTCATTTTATTGAAAATATCGCAATAAAATACCACAACATTTAAATATTTCGCTATTTTACATGCCGATAAGGCAATCATATGGTGTGGTTTTTTCTGAGAGTATTGAGAACAGGGTGTGAACACTGAGAGAATCGTGTCGAAGGTGGTGAATATAGATGCTGAAATGGAGTGTGGGTGAATCAGCCGGATTAGTTAATGAGCGAAGAGGTACAAGAAGAGAAGGGGAATACCCCCTCTATCACACTGTTCACAGAGGTGATGGAAAAACAAGCGGTGCTGCTTATGATACTGCCTGGGTCATGCGGATTACAGATTCTGGAGGACATCCTTTGTTTCCTCAATGTGTCCAATGGATCCTGTCTCATCAGAAAGCAGATGGCAGCTGGGGAAGTCAGATAACTCATTACCATGATAGAATCATATCTACTTTAGGAGCAATAACAGCATTAAAAGAAGTGTATGGAAATCGATTTAATTCTAAAATTAAACAGGGAGAAAGATATATCTGGGAAAATATAGAAAATCTAAAAAATGATGATAATAGATTGATCGGATCTGAATTGCTGCTTCCTGCTCTCATGGAACAGGCTGAAACGGCTGGAATCAATCTTCCCTTTCACAAGACTCCCTATACTCATGAATGTGCCCAGAAATTGGCCAAAATCGATGAATCCATGTGGTACTCTCCAGAAACTACACTTTCATTTTCCCTGGAATTTCTGGGAGAAGATGTGAATCTAAAATCGCTCTCCACCACTCAGCTCCCCAATGGGTCTATAGCGAATTCTCCAGCAGCAACAGCGTATTTTCTCACTCATTGGCATGAACCTGATGCAGTGAACTATCTCAAAGAAATACTATCTCTGACCCGGGATGGATCCATCATGACAGTATATCCTGTGAATACCTTCGAATATGGATGGGTCATATATAATCTCATTCTTGCACAGAGCTATCACGACTGGTACAGATCGGTATGTACCTTTCTTCAGGACCATCTCACTGCTACAGGAATCGGGTGTTCCACAGAATCTCCCCTCTCTGATGCGGACGACACTGCCATTGTCTATAAAATTCTCTCACATATGGGATATCCAGTGGACTTTTCTGTGTTTGATACCTATGAACGAGAGGAGTATTTCCTCACCTATCCCTTCGAGATGGATCCCTCGGTGAGCACCAATATTCATATATTGGATCTGGTCATCAATTGTCCTGACTTCCCACAACGGGAAGATATTCTTGAAAAATTACTTCATTTTCTAAAAAAATCACTGATTGATAGACACTGGGTTGACAAATGGCATATATCACCCTATTATCCTACCTGCCATGCAATTCTTTCCCTTGCTCAAATAGATCCTGCCTTCGCTGAACAGGCGATTCATTGGATCATTGATTCTCAAAATCCTGATGGGACATGGGGGATACAGGGAGGAAGTTATGAAGAAACAGCTTTGACTTTGCAGGCACTCTTCTCCTATAATCGGGTTGAACCTGTGGATTTGCAGCGTACTGTACAGCCCTTGGAGTACATTACCAGTATGCATCCAGATGGAGTTCTGGAACCCCTGTGGATAGGTAAAGTACTGTACTGTCCCATAAGAGTAGTTCAATCATCTTTATTGAGTGCAGAGCTCATGCACAAGATGACACTGTGGGACGAGTTCACATCCTATGTACAGAGGAGATCCCATGTCATATAATCGATTGAGAGAGAAAATGAGTCTCTGGCCAGCAGTTGTACCGGAGGGAGAAGAACTTACCAGAATACTGGAATTGTTGTTCACAGAAGAAGAAGCAGAAATTCTCTCTTCAGATGCATTTTCAGCACCCTTTCAGGATTATCGTTCTATAGCAGAAATTACCCAGATCACCGGGAAACCCTTCCAGAAAATTAAAACCATCATGGAAGCACTGGAACGAAGAAAAAGAGTCTTTACCTTCACCGATAACATCACCGAAGAGAAATATTATTCTCTGTTTCCTGTGGAACCCGCAGTGGTGGGGTTTTTCATTGAAACTGCTAATCCAGAAATCCAGGAGGTGATTGCCCCCCTTTTCGAGAAGGTATTTCATACCAAGGTTTCCATGGGGGAAGGCACCCATATGAAAACATGGGGGAGAATTGTACAGGTGGATCAAGAAGTTACTGTCATAAACGAAATTCTCACCTTTGAAACAGTAGCCTCTCTCATCGAGAATGCCTTTGCCATTTCAGTGGCTTTTTGTTTCTGCAAGTCCAAGAATCCATGTCATCATCCCCGGGAAGTATGTATGGCCTTTGATGAAGGAGCCGAATTTGTGGTGGAGAAAGGTATTGCTCGATTCATCGATAAACAAGAAGCCCTTGAGCTTCTCAAAAAAACAGAAGATGCAGGTCTCATTCACATCTCTACAAACACGAAACATGGATCGAAATTTGTGTGCAACTGTTGTACCTGTTCCTGTTTTCTCCTGAAAAAACTCACAGAATCGGAAACCCCTCAGCTTTTTTCTACATCTCATCTGGTGGCTGCTATTGATGAAAACCTGTGCGACACATGTTATCGATGTGTGGATATATGCCCCTTTACAGCCATCAGTGGAGAAGAACATCTCCAGGTGCATGAACATCGATGTGTGGGCTGTGGGCTGTGTACTCATCACTGCCTCCATCATGCCATTTCCATGATACCTGTTCCTCTCCTGAAAGCAGATACCATGGCAATTACGTGAACATGAATCATCACGGAAAGAATTCCCACAGACGGTTCAGGAGACCTCTGAAGTTCATACTATTTCCACTGTATAAAAAAAATTACTTACATAAATAAAGATAAGGAGATAGCTTTAAATATATGTTATCATTTTTGAAAGTGGGTGTATAATATGGCAACACGAACAGAAAAACTCGTATCTATCTTGAAAGATCTACAGGGATCGACACCAGATATTGAAGCCTCTGCCCTGGTCAGCGTGGATGGACTCATGATCGCTTCTGCCCTCCCCCAGGATGTAGAAGAGGACAGAGTTGCGGCCATGGCTGCAGCCATGCTTTCTCTGGGTGAAAGAAGTGCAGCTGAATTAGCACGGGGTGCATTAGAACAGGTATATGTAAAAGGGACAGATGGTTATGTTCTGCTCATTGCTGTGGGGGAAGAAGCAGTACTGACAGGATTGGCCAGAAAGGATGCAAAACTGGGATTAGTTTTTTTAGACATGAATAGAACCGCAGAAAAACTAGCCGCCATCATATAATCAGAGGTGAAATAAGTGTTGGAAGGTAGAATGACCGACAATTTGGTCATGAAATTAACATTGGAGACTATTCAGAAGGAATTAGGGGAAAAAATGCTCAAAAATGTTCTTCATAAAGCACATTTACCAGAGTATATTGATAATTTTCCACCGGACAATGATGATCTGGTCATCCCCCTGGATCATCTCCACAGGATTCAATGTGCATTATTTGAGCTACTTGGATACCGGGGGAGCCGGGGACTCTTTATTCTCATGGGAAAGGAAATTTCCCGCCATGGAATCGAAACCAGATCGACCCTCACCAGTGCCTTCAAGTTATCGGTGAAACTTTTACCCGAATCCAAGAAGATTGAAATGCTTTTAAATTTCCTGGTAAAACAGTCAGAAGAACGATACACGATAGATATTCGTCCTGCTGCAGAAGTAAAAGATGAAGGTGATTCTTTTCTTTTTATACACAAGCAATGGCATACCAGTGAGGAAATATCTGCAGGACAACCAGTGTGTCATGATCTGGTGGGTATGATACTCTATCTTGTGGAATGGATAACAGGGTCAAAACACCAGGTGGAGGAGGTTCAGTGTCGAGCTGCAGGCCATGATACAGATGTCATTAAGATAGCCAAGAAGGCGGGATAATTTCCATTTTATGAATCTTATTTTATTTATTATTTTTTTAATAATTATCTTTATTTCCTTTATTTTTTTTACATTATGATAAAAAAAGAATATATGATGAAATGATTGTATTGATCATGAGAATCTACTATTCATAATGATTAATGTGGATAACAGTCGAGTTGCTCAGATAAATTACCACTATTTATATATATCTTTAGATGAAAAAAAGGAAAACTACTCAGGAGGAACAAAAAATGATAAATTCAAAAAGCGGGAAAATTCTCGCAACGGTGTTTTTTTGTATAACATTGTTAGCAATGAGCGGCTGTGTATCACAGGAAGAAGAAACTCCTGCTGAGACGACAGCACCAGCGGAAAAACAGAAAGTGGTTCTCGGAACTTTTGCAGGCCCATATGAAGACTATGTAAAGGTGATTGCACAGGGATTTGAGGAAGAGACTGGAATCGAAGTGGAAGTCGTAGCAGTGAACAGCGACAATGAGTGGATTTCAAAGATCAAACTGTGGGGAGATAAACCCGAGGTCCATGTTATGTATCTTGGTCTTCCACGATTCATCAGAGGCTCACTGGATGATCTGTGGGCACCATTGAATCTGGATAACATCCCCCAGCATGAAAATATCTATGATGTAGGAATGGAAGCAGGAAAGGGTCTGGATGGAGTACAGTACGGAATTCCCTATGACTTTGCTGCATGGGGTATTATATACCATAATGAAAGAACTCCACAAGTTCCCACCTCATGGAAAGATCTATGGAACCCAGATACATTTGGAAATGTAGGAAATGAAACATGGTACGACCAGTTCTATGCTGCAACCGGTGTAACCTGGGGTTATGCACCCGAAGAATCCGACAAAATCCTAGCCAAGATCAAAGAACTCAAAGATACTGGTAAATTCAGGCTAGCAGAGTCATATTCCAAGATGCAGACCATGTTGCAGATGGGTGACATCAATCTGTCTGGCTGCTGGGATGGAAGAGCCTATACATTCCAGAAGGCTGGAGTAGATGTTGGATGGACCATTCCTGAAGAAGGAGCAGTAGCCTGGATTGGCGTTCTAGCCATGCCCAAGGGCGTTCCCAACCAGGAAGCAGCTGAAAAGCTCATCAATTATATTGTCAGCCCCGGTCCACAGCTCACTTTTGTTGATCTTATCCACTATGGATCACCAAATAAATTGACAGAACTCACCCAGGAACTCAAGGACATGGTGGTAGACGGAGAAGAAGAGATTAATGCATTGATTGGCATTGAATACTACTGGTACATTGCACAGCATTACGACGAAATTCAAGAGCAGTGGGAACGGGAAATTCTCGGAGGATGAGAATCACATCTCAATCCCCTTTTTTCTTTTTCATTTCTTCGGTCAACTGAGGTGATAAACGTGACTTTGATGAGAGAAAGTGGAAAAAAGAGTCATACATTGAGAGTAGAAAGATTGCGGAAAGTTTTTGGAAATACTGTGGCTGTGGATGATATCTCTTTCACCACCGAACCAGGAGAGATAACAGCCTTTCTGGGTCCCAGCGGGTGTGGAAAGACCACCACGCTTCGTATTGTGGCAGGGCTGGAAGATCCCACCAATGGTCATATCTTCATTGATCAGGATGAAATCAGTGGTATTCCAGCACACAGGCGTGATATTGGGTTGGTATTTCAGGATTATGCATTATTCCCTCATAAGACTGTGAAACAGAATATCGAATTTGGATTAAAAATTAAAAAACTCGATCAGTCTGAAATAGAAAGAAGAGTCAAAGCTTCCCTCCAGCAGGTCAATCTGCTGGGAAAAGAGGATAGATATCCCCAGCAGCTCAGTGGGGGAGAACAACAGCGGGTGGCTGTTGCCAGGACATTGGTAACAGAACCTCGAATTTTGCTCTTCGATGAACCATTGAGTAATCTGGATGCAAAATTACGAGAATCTACCCGGTTAGAACTTCATAATCTGCAACGAAAATTAGGTATTACCTCTATTTATGTTACTCATGATCAGATAGAGGCATTTGCCATTGCAGATAAGATTATGCTCATGAATAAGGGGAAAATAGAACAATTTGGCACACCCGAAGAAATTTATGCTTATCCCAGTACAGCATTTGCGGCCGACTTCATTGGAACGTCAAATATCTTAGAGACCACGGTGACAGATTTTGCAGATGGATTCTGCGTGTTACACATGTCAAGCGGCCACGAGATCAAGGCCCCCATCGTTGGGAAAGCAGAAAATATTACCAAGGGAGAAAAACTGCTGGTGATGATCAGAACGCAGAAGGTAAACATGACCAGAGAGAAACCCACAGAAAAGGGAATCAATGTATTACCCGGAACCTGTCTATACAAGGTATTTCTGGGGGATTCCACACGGTGTTTACTGGAAATCGATGGTATCAGGCTGATAGCAGATTGTGAGAGCGAATGTGTGAATTCTGTGAGAGAAGGAGAGGTGTATATTTCGTTTGATTATCGGGCTGTGGTTCCAGTTGGGAGAGGGTAACTGTGGTACCTGTAATAAAGCATATCTCTTCATTCACAGAAAGACTCAGCCAGACGAAGCATACCGGGTTCCTGCTGTTATCCCCCCTGCTCATTGTGTATACCATTGCATTTGTAGCCCCCATCATTCTTTTATTTTTGACCAGTTTTGTGGAAGGGCGGACCTACTGGCAACCTGGAGATGTGTACACAATTACCCATTATACCCAGGTTTTCACCGATGCATTTTATCGTAAAGTCTTGCTCAATACACTGGCCATGGGAGCATATACAACGGCCCTTACCCTCTTGCTGGGGTACCCCCTGGCCTATCATCATGCCCGGGCATCATCTAAGATGAAGGGGTTGCTGACCATGCTGGTCATTTCCCCCATGTTTGTCTCTCTGGTGGTCCGTGGATATGCCTGGTCCATCATGCTTTCAGATCATGGCGTGATAAATAACCTGCTCATGGCCATTGGAATCATCAACGAACCGATCCGGCTGTTGAATACTATGAAGGCCGTGGTCATCGGAATGGTCAATGTCATGCTGCCCTTTATGGTGCTTCCCATCTCCAGCGCTGTGGAGAGCATTAATCCCCATATCGAAGAGAGTGCCTATGTACTGGGAGCAGGGAAATTACGAACCTTTGTTTCGGTTACTCTCCCCCTGAGTCTTCCCGGTGTCATTGCAGGAACAGTGATGACCTTTGCCATCACCATGGCATCCTTTGTCATGCCTTCCTTACTGGGTGGACCTGGATTCCAGGTCTTTGGAACTATCATCTATAATAGAATCCTGCTTATCAGCAACTGGCCGGTGGGAGCGGCTATGGCATTCATCCTGGTGATCATCGTGGTGATCGTCATGTACTTCCAGGAAAAGGTGCTGTCAGTGGTCACCAAACGAAGGAGGCTTTAACATGATACTGGACAAGGTATACAAAGTATATGTGTATTTCATGTACTTTTTCATCCTCATTCCCCTCATCATCATCGTGGGAACATCCTTCAGCGAATCTCAATTCGTCACCTTTCCTCCTCAGGGATTTTCCCTGAAGTGGTTTGTGACAGTATTAACCAGCTATGAGTGGATGTTTGCTTTCTTCTTGAGCGGGGTACTCGCCCTGGTGGCTATGAGTATTGCTATTGTGGTGTCCCTCCCTGCAGCAAAAGCACTGGCTAAACACAAGGTGCAGGTAGGTGGAAGGGATATTGGAGTGACCCTCCGTACCTTCTTTCTCTCTCCTATTGTCATCCCCATGATTGTCTTCGGTATTGGTATTGCCATCACCCTGCAGACACTGGGACTCTATGGTACCTTCCCCGGTCTGGTCATTGGACACCTCATCATCGTGGTACCCTACATGTTGCGGTCGCTGATTGTCAGTTTCGAGGGAATTCCCGATTCGGTAGAAGAGGCAGCCATAACACTGGGAGCAACTCCTGTCAAAACCTTTTTTTCGGTTACCCTCCCTCTGGCCAAATCGGGTCTCATTGCAGGCTCTCTGTTTTCCTTTATCTGGTCCTTCGAAAACGTTACCGTGTCTATATTCCTGTCAGTACCCGGCATGACTCCCCTGCCCATCAGGATGTGGGGGTATCTTTCTGAATTTGCAGACCCCTCCCTGTGTGCGGTGGCTACCATCTTCATCGTGATTGCCTTTGGAGTGTTCATTGCCGTGTACAGGCGCATGGGCAAGGCCTCCATGTTTGCGGTATAAGGTGTGATGGAGTGCATCAGCGTATACATGAGGAAAAAACTCTTTTTCTTTTTTTAATCACAGCAGGTGGCCTCATAAGTTATCTTGCTAAGATGCTTATCCCGCCTCTGTTAGTTATGTTACAGGAAGAATTTTCCATATCAAATTTTGAAGCAGGATTACTCATGACAGGATACATGGTGGGATATGCTATAGCTCAGATTCCTTCAGGCCTGCTGGGAGAAAAACTGGGGAGAAAAAATGTTATCTGTGTAGGGATGATTGGGTCATATACTGCCATCTTATTCATCGCATTTTCCACCACCTATACTCATATTCTCATCCTGCGCATCGTATTTGGATTTCTTGCTGGAAATTACTTCACCCCTGCCACTTCTATGCTGGCACAGATTTTTACCGAAAAAGAGAGAGGATATGCCCAGGGATGGCTGATGCTGGGAGTTCCTGCAGGTACTGCCCTGGCTCCGTTGATTGCCATGCCCCTGGCAGCATATCATGGATGGCGTCTGAGTTTTCTGGTCACCGCCCTTGCAGGCTATGGGGTATCTGTGTTATTCTGGATATTTATCAGAGACAGGGAAGAGAAAACACACATGAGAGATCAATTCATATGGTCCAGCAGGATTTTTTCTCTGGGTATTGCCACCCTTTTTTCTGCCTGTGCAGTATGGGGATTTTTAACCTTTTTTCCCAAGTTTTTAGCAGTTGAGGGATTATCAGATCAGGCAGTGACCCTGCTGTATTTTTTACTCTCGGCAGTAGGGATTGTATCGGTTCCCTTTGCCGGTAAAATATCAGATAAACACGGGAGATTCACCGTTTTAATTCTCATATTTTCGGTGCTGGCTCTGGTATTTCTGGGATTTATTTTCATTCCTCCCAGAATAATACCTCTGATCCTCCTCATTATCCCTACGGGAATAGTGGTGTATGGAAATGTCCCTCCCTTAATGGCCTTTACAGCAGACCTCTCCCCGGTGAAAGCACGGGGAGTGTGGGTCGGGTATATCAATACCATGGCTTTCATTGGCGCAGCCATAGGATCTGCAGTGGGTGGAAAAATTTTAGACCTCTATTCATATTCTACTCTCTTCTCATTTTTCATCGGAATGATCTGTATTGCCCTCTTTATTTATGGAGTAAAAATCAGGGTAACAGCTCCATCTCCATAAAAATGAAGATCAAATATAGGTTATAGCCAGAAAAAAGTACAGTAAATGATTATATGAACTTTACTGCAGTATCAGATTAAAACCAAAAATTTCCATATAAGAAATTGATTTTTCATGTGTATATCTACTATTTATTCCATAATAATACCTGTAGATATCCCATTTTGGCAGTGTATTATTCCGTCAATCTGCTCAAATAAATAACCAGCACGATTTTATAGAATCCATCTATAGGGGAATCAACGGTGATATATATGCCAAAAGTAGTAGGAATATGCGGAAGTGAACGACTGAAAGGAAATACAGAAGCCTTCATTCAGGGAACATTGGATGTCATATCAGACCACGGAATCGAGACAGAGCTCATCACCCTGGCAGATAAAAAAATTATCAGAGGATGTACAGGGTGTATCTGGTGCAGAGCAAATCGTGCAGAATGTGTGATAAAGGATGATTTCATGTCCATATGGAAAAAAATGTATGAAGCCGATGGCATCATCCTGGGTTCACCTGTGTACTGGGGAAGCGTCACTGCAAAAATGAAAGCAGTGATGGAACGTGCAGGCACAGTTGTAGAAGGAAGAGAAATTGACAATCTCGACGGACCGGTAAAGGATCTGGGATGGCCTGAAGAAGAAAAACCGCCTGGACTCTTCTATAGAAAGGTTGGCGGAGCCATTGCCACCACCCGAAGAACTGGTGCCAATGCTACCCTTGCAGAAATGTTGATGTGGTTCATTATCAATAATTTCATAATTGTAGGCTCTTCATACTGGACCATCGGTGTGGGTGCAAAGCGCATTCCCAAGAAAGAACAGAATGAAAAATCAGGCAGCAAACACACCACCAACATGTATGAGACAGATGTCGAAGGAAGATGGACAGCCCATCATTTTGGAGAAAATTTTGCATGGGTTGTAGATAAACTTCAGGAGTAAGAGGCATGGCGCCTCTTTTTTTTCTTTATCAGGTGAGGAACGATGGAAGTACCCTTTGTAGATTTATCACGGCAGTATGAGAATTTCAAGGCAGAGATGGATTCTGTTATTGGAAATGTAATACAGAAAGGAACCTTTGTTTTGGGAGAACAGGTAAAAAAATTTGAGAACGAATTTTCATCTTATTGTGATGTTACGTATGGAATTGGCGTTAATTCAGCCACCGATGCATTGACCCTGGCCCTGAAAGCGAGCGGTGTGAAGGAAAAGGATGAAGTGTTGGTTCCGGTGAATAGTTTTATTGCCACAGCAAATATCGTGGTTTTCTGTGGAGCAACCCCTGTATTTGTGGATGTTGAAGAAGATACACTCAATATTGATCCGGAAAAGGCCCGGGCAGCCATCACCAAAAAAACGAAAGCGATTATCCCCGTTCATTTACACGGCCATCCAGCCGATATGGATCCCCTCCTGGATATGGCTCGAGAGCATGATATTGCTGTTATTGAAGATTGTGCTCAGGCTATCAATGCGCTCTATAAGGGTAAAAAGGTGGGATCTCTGGGAGATATTGGCTGTTTCAGTTTTTACCCCACCAAGAATCTGGGAGCATATGGGGATGGGGGGATGGCTATTACCGCAGACGATGAATTAGCAGAAAAAATCAGATTACTGAGAAACTATGGGCGGACTGAAAAAGAATACAAGCAGACCTATGAACACCGGTTGATTGGATACAACAGCAGACTGGATGAGCTCCAGGCAGCTGTTCTCAGCCTGAAATTGAAATATCTCGATGCGTGGACCGAGAAAAAACGGAACATCAGTGCTCAGTACACTAAATTACTGGCAGATATGACCGGACTGAACCCTCCTGTGGAGAAAGCGTATGCCCGGCATGTGTACTGGGATTACTGTGTTAAGGTGAAACATCGAGATGCTATAGAGAAAGCGCTGGCTGAAAAGGGAATTCACACTGCAGTGCTCTATCGCATACCCATACACCTTCAGGAAGCCTATGCCCACATGGGACTCTCACAGGGTGCGTTTCCTGTTGCTGAGCAGTGTGCCCGGGAAATTCTATCTCTGCCTCTCTTTCCTGAATTGACAGAAAAAGAAATCATGTATGTGGTAACTGAATTAAAAAATATAATGGGAGGATTATGATATGAATTCAATCATGATTGTGGGACTGGGAGATATTGGAGAACATGTTCTGGAATTACTTGCCCGTACTCCAGGAATTTCCCAGATTTACACCACAGATATTGCTGAAGAACGGTCTCTGAGAAAAATTTACAGTACAGTAGCAGGTGCCCGACACCAGGGATATTATCCGCAGATCGATTTTCGACAATTAGATCTCACAGATACCCAGACCACAGTGAAATACCTGCAGGACACACAACCCGATGTCATCATTTCTTCTGTCACCCTGCTCACCTGGTGGGCCCCGGAGGTTGCAGCTTCAGGTATAGATTTTGAACGCCTGGATGAAGCCGGATTCGGAGCCTGGCTCCCCCTGCATCTGACACTGACCCACAACCTTATGAAGGCCCTCAAAAAATCGGGTCTATCCATTCCTGTGGTCAACTGCAGTTTCCCCGATGCAATCAATAATATTCTGGCTCAGGCAGACCTGGCACCCACAGTGGGTATTGGGAACTGTGATCTCTTCGTCCCTGAAATTGAGAGAATTGTTGCCCGTAAATTCAATGTATCTATGAAGAGCGTCCACGTGTATCTGGTGGGACATCACTATCTCTGTCATGTGCTCAATTCCTACCGATCCACCCTGGATACGCCCTATTATCTGCGCATTTTTGTGGATGAGAAAGATGTAACAGACACCTTTGATACCGATGCATTACTGGTAGATGCCAACACCTATATGCCCAAAGGAGTGGAGGACCACTTTATTGTGGCTGCATCTGCCATAAAAGATGCGTTGCACATACTCTTCAATACCAATGAACTCACCTATGCACCGGGCCCGGAAGGGCTTCCGGGAGGGTATCCTGTGCGGATCAATGCAGAGGGTGCTACAGTGGAATTACCTGAGGATATCACCCGTACAGAAGCCATCAAAATCAATGAGACATCCAACAGATTAGACGGTATAGAACGGGTGGAAAAGGGAGGAACTGTCGTCTTTCCTGAAAAAACGGTGCAAATCATGGATGAGATGCTGGGGTATCACTGTGAGAAAATGACGCTGGAAGAATCGGGTGAACGGGCACAGGAGCTCCTGGCTGCCTATAAAAAGGTAATGGGGAGGTGAAATCATGAGTGATAGAGATGACAGAGCAGCAGGTATATTTGAAAAAGCCATTGTAATCGATGGACATTCAGATATGCTCAATGATGTCATGGAAAAGCGGGATAAAGGAGAAACTGCAGTCATTACCCAGCGGCATCTTCCACGATTGGAAGAAGGAGGATGTGATGGTCAGATATTTGCCATTTATGTGGAGGCTTCATTTAAACCAGAAATGGCTCTCAAACGGGCTATTCAACTGGCAGATTCATTTTTTTTAGAAATTGACGAATCTGATGGAAAAATCATGCCCTGTTATACTGCAGATGATTTTATCAAGGCAAAAAAAGAGGGAGTCCATGCAGGGTTGCTGGGCATGGAAGGAGCAGAAGCTATAGCCTCGGATGTGGTATGGCCCTCAAATAAACCACCAGATATGAGCAGATTGCACATGTTCTATGAATTTGGGTTGCGGCATATCGGATTTACCTGGCAGCAACGAAATCAGATTGCAGACGGTGTGGGAGAAGCCCAGGCCAATGGTGGTCTCACCAATTTCGGAGTAGAACTGGTCAAAGAAGTCAATGATTTAGGAATGGTTATAGATTTAGCCCATATTGCTCAACGCAGTTATTTCGATGTTATGGAAGTGACCCGGGATCCAGTCATTGTGTCTCACACCAACTGTATGGCTGTGTGGAAACACGAGCGGTGCATCACAGATGAACAGATCCATGCACTGGCTGAAAATGGAGGGGTCATGGGAGTGTGCTTCTATCCTGCCATCGTGGATGAGAAAAATCCCTGTGTGGAAAAAGTGTTAGATCATGTGGACCACGTGACCCAGCTAGTGGGAATCAATCATGTAGGATGGGGAGCAGATTTTGCCGATTACATAAACTGGAGCCCCAATGAAGTAGGCCCCGATATCGAAGAAAAGCCAAAGACTAAGGGATTGGAAGATGTTACCAAATTACCCAATTTCGTAAAAGGGTTAATCGATCGAGGATATTCTGACGAAGAAATCATTAAGATACTTGGAGGAAACTTCCTGAGAGTATTCAAACACGTACTCTGAGTAAGAGTGGAAAGGGGAATAACCCTCAAATTATTTTATTATTCTCTTTTCTTTTTATCTAGACCCTATGGAGGTGGTGGTCTTTGAGTCTGATAACAGAAAAGCTGGGGGGGTACATACATACCCTGACCTATACAGACCTACCTGATGATGTTGTCCAGCAATCAAAAAGAATCATCCTGGATACGGTGGGCTGTATGATTGGGGCATATGAAACACCTTTAGGAAAAACATTTATTGAAAGCGTAAAAGGAATGAAGGGAACAGAATCGGCGACCATGGTGGGATCGCCTGAAAAAACTCAGTGGATGTATGCTGCCATGGCCAACAGTTATGCTGCAGATCTACTGGATTTTGAACAGACTCTCACCGGTCACGAGAGTGCTGCTATTATTCCAGCAGCACTGGCTGCAGGAGAATGGTTACACAGATCAGGAAAAGAGGTGATTACAGCTATCGTAGCTGCATATGAAATCCAGGCCCGTGTGGGACTGGCTATCATACCCTCTCTGGAGCGATTCAGACAAGTGGCGACTCCCAGCGTGGAAATCTGCAATACCTTTGGTGCGGGTGCAGCTGCAGGGAAACTCTATGCTCTCGATGCACACCACATGAACAGAGCGCTGAATGCAGCAGGTACGCTATCTCCGCTGTTGACCATGTATAAATTTTTAGAACGTCCAGCATCATTGCTCAAGGGAAAATACTGGTGGTGTACTTTTTCAGGCTGTTTTGCAGTGCATCTGGTGAACCATGGTCTGCATGGACCTCATGATTTACTGGGAGGACCCCACGGATACTGGATCTGCTGCGGATCAGACCAGTGTGATTTCGATGCTTTTACCGATGGCCTGGGGAATCATTACCTGATTCTGGAAGATTCCTTTAAACCCTATCCTTCCTGTCGATGGACCCATCCTGCCTTAGACGCAGTACAGGAACTGATACACACTCACAGATTGAAGGAGGAAACTATCAGAGAAATCCGGGTGAAATCGTCTTCAGTGATAAAGGATTTCCATCTTGATGATCCACATCCCCAGTCCATAGTGGATGCAGAATTTTCACTTCCCTATGCAATTGCCATGATTATAAAAGGAGAGAATCCAGGACTGGACTGGTATGCTGAAAAGAATCTGAATTTACACGAGGGAGTGAAAGAACTCTGTGAGAAGGTGAACATTACCACCGATGCAGAGCTGGATACTCGTTATTTCGAAGAGAAAACAGAACGTGCAAATCCTGCTATAGTGGAAATAGAAACAGTAACAGGAGATGTATTTTCTCACTCGGTGAAATATCCAAAAGGCGATCCTAACAATCCTATGAGTGATAAAGAACTCGAAAAGAAATTCACTGGGCTCTGTATACAAAGATTCTCGGAAAAGCATATTTCTGAACTTATAGATTTAATATGGAACATGGAAAAGGCTGAATCCATTACAAAACTCATGGATACAGTGCGTGAGGGATATTGAACTACACCTGAAGATTAAATTATTCCTCCATAACAATATAAGAGGACCTCATCCCTCAGCGTGTTGATCCATGGAATCACCGTGTCCTCTTCCTTTTTCCCTTTTTTTCCCTGTGCTTTTCTTTTGGAATTTTTTTCCAGCCAATTAGTGTCTTTCGACATATTCACTTCCATCCTTTCCAGGTACATTATTATGGTAATGGAGAAATAAATAGTTTGTGGTTCTGGATTACTATAGCACGTTCAATCTTCATTTATTATTTAGAGAGGTACCAGGAGTATGCAGAAAGTTTTTTTACAGGAATTCCTGAGGGTATGCTGTATCATACAGAGTGTTAGGTGGTGATATGAATTCACATGAAGTTACCCTGAAAGAACTGAAAACCTCCATTGCTGATGCTGAAATCAAGGTGGTGTATGTTCCCCATGAAAAAATCAAATATCACAATGCCTGTTATAATGTAGAGATAGAAGGTAAAAAAATAGCCCCTCCCGCAGCTCAATCTCTGGGTATTCCCCTCAATGAAATATGGATCTCTGTAAAGTGGAAAAAATATGAGTTATATATTCTCTATCATGAATGGAAAGAAATTTCCTTCAAGGTGCAGGGATTTTCCGGTGAAAAAGCACATCTTCTTTCACAGAGAGAGTGCATTCGCCTGTGGAAAGATGATCCATTGTGGAGGGAGGGATTGGTAAAGGTCTATATTCAGGATATTCTCACGGCTACAGAAGATATATGAATGAGGGGAAAGGAGAAAATGCCAGAATGAATAATAATGATCAACGAGATGAATAATGAATGGAATCAAAGAATTCTCAATAAGTTTCACCCTTTTTACCCACAATTTCCAGATGTCCAGCTGTTCCCAGTAAGGAGGGCTCTTCACCATATCTCAATTCCAGATTCAGCAATCGATCATACAATGCCTTATCCTGTACTATTTTTTTTGCGGTCCCAGAGGGAAGCAGTGAACAGAATACCGGTTTTCCCACCATTTTCACGGGGCGAAATCCTGCATCTGTGAAGAGGGTAGTTAATTTTTGCGGAGTAAAATATCTGATGGTAAAGCCTGGTCGGAAGAGAGATGTCCCCTTGTCGAGTAATTCATCCAGTTCCTCCCACATCCCCAGGGTGAGCATTTTGACGACCATACGGTATGTACTGTCCACAGATGCGATGCAATGGGTCCCCTGTTTAACACCCGGTAAGATTCTCTCACTGCGGTTTCAGCATTATCACAGTAGGAGAGGGGATCTCCCTGAATGAGTACCATGTCAAAGGATTCATCAGAAAAACAATCCATGTTGCAAATATTAACATGCTTGAATTGTATAGTATCTACTCCCCTGGCTTCACATTTCAATCGCGCCTGGCGGAGCATGCCGCGTGAAATATCTGCCAGAACTACTCTGTATCCTTTTTCTGCAAGCGGTATAGCCCATTCTCCAGTGCCGCCACCTGCATCCAGAATCACGCTGTCTAATGAAGAGGGAAGAAATTGGGTGATAGTATTCCAGGTGATATCCCGGTACAGGTCATCGAACCGTGTTGTATATTCTCCATCATAGTAGGGTGCTTTCTCATCGTAATAGGTTTCAGGGTTCATGGGAGAGAATTTTTTTGAGGTGAGGAATCAAGCCACCATCGGAAATGATTTCCATGACGAAAGGGGGCAGGGGAGTCACAGTATATGTTTTTCCAGAGGTAAAATTTTCAATTTTTCCTGTTTCCACATCGATTGCGATCTCATCTCCATCTGAAAATTCTGATGTATCATCCAGCACCAGGGGAGGGAGTCCCGAATTGATGCAGTTCCGGTAGTAAATACGAGCAAAGGATTGTGCAATGATGACAGAAATTCCCGCTTCTTTTAAACAGGTCACCGCCTGTTCACGGGAAGATCCACATCCAAAATATTTTCCAGCTACAATGATGTCTCCTTTTTTCACTTTTTTGGTAAAATCAGGATCTAAATCTTCCAGAGCATGCTGTGCCATTTCTTTTGGATCAGAAATCGTATAGGTATACTTACCGGGAAAAATGACGTCAGTATTGACATCATCACCATACTTGAATACTCTTCCTTTCATTTAAACACCCCGGGGATCAGTGATTTTTCCAGTAAGGGCAGACGCTGCCACAGTAGCAGGCGATGCCAGATATATATCTGCATCTTTGCACCCCATCCGTCCCCTGAAGTTGCGATTAGACGAGGAAATACATACTTCTCCAGGAGCCAGTGCTCCTTCATGAGCTCCCAGACAGGGTCCACAATTAGGATTGAGAATGGTGGCTCCTGCTGTTACCAGTTCTGTGATAACTCCTTCCTGCAGTGCCTCCAGCAAGACCTCGGTGGAAGCAGGCAGCACCAGTAATCGTACAGAATCTGAAATTTTCTTCCCTTTCAAAATGAAGGCAGCTTCTTTTAAATCTTCAAGTCGACCATTAGTGCATGTTCCCAGCACAGCCTGATGAATTTCCGAATCCACATCACTGACTGCTGTGACATTATCCACTGTATGGGGACAGGCAATCTGAGGTACCAGGTCCGAGACATCCACATGCACTTCTTTTTCATAATGGGCATCCTGGTCAGCATTGAGGGGAGCATATCTGTCATCTGTCCTTCCCTGAAGATAGGTTTTAGTTTTCTCATCGAAGGCCACCATACCTGCCTTAGCACCCATTTCAGCTGACATGTTGCAGAGTACCATTCTTCCTCCAATAGAGAGGGTGTCCACAGTATCTCCACAGAATTCCACCGCCTTATAATTGGCTCCATCTGCCCGCATGTTTCCGATAATGTGCAAGATGATGTCTTTTGCAGAGACCCGAGCAGGGAGCTGACCAGTTATAGTGATGAGATAACTCTCCGGTACCCGCAACCAGATAGAACCTGTGGCATAGACTGCTGCCATTTCAGTCCTGCCAATTCCGGCAGCAAAGGCACCCAGGGCGCCAGAGGTGGGAGTATGTGAATCAGAACCCACAATGAGCATACCCGGTTTTACATGTCCTTTCTCGGGAAGTACCTGGTGACAGACTCCAGCCTTGATATCATAAAAATGAGATATGTGCTGTTCTTTTACAAATTCTCTGATGATTTTGTGATTCGCTGCATATGATTCATTGGCAGCAGGAGCACAGTGATCGATGGGGATGACGATTTTTGAAGGATCCCAGACCTTTTTTGGTCCAATCTGCTTGAATTTCTTGGAAATGGCAGCAGTATTTTCATGGGACATGGCAAGGTCTACAGAGGCATCCACAATATCTCCAGGCTGGACTTCCTGATTACTGGCTCTTCCCAGTATCTTTTCTGCCATGGTCTTATTCATACATGAAAATGAGCGTTGACATATTTAAAGGTTGATATGAGGTCATCGATCATTAATCACATGCTATTATTCACACTATGAACAGATAATTACTCTGGAATTAATCTAAATAGAATCTTATAAATAGTGTTATGGATTTTCTCGTTCATTTTCATTTTTTTTCAATATCAAGTACTATTTTTCTTTTAACAGGTGATTGAATTCCTTCAACCCTGTACATTTAAGTAGTTCTTATGGATTATTTTGCTTTTATGCATGTATACAGGTAGATATTAATACATAAAAGGATCTCCGGTGAAGGAATGAAGTGTTTCACTTTTTATTACATTATATGGTTTCGTTTCAAAGCTATTAGTGTCGTAAGATTTATATACTCTAAAATGTAAGGATAATATCTTCCCGATAGGGAGGATAAGAATACGTGAGGTGAGTCAAATGGAAGAAATCCACGAGGAAATTGATCCTGAATATGGACTTCCTGTCGGAACAGGATTCTAGATGTATGAATTTTTTATTTTCCCTTTTTATTTTGAAGGATTTCTCCTTTCTCATTCTGGAGGAATGTAAATGAAAGTACTGTTCATCAATCCACCATATAGATTGTACCCTCCCTTTGAGTACAGTCTTTGCGATCCCCCAAGAAACTTGACCCTGTTAGCAGCAATTTTACAGAAAGAACATGATGTAGAAATATTTGACATGCCAATTTTGGGCAAAGATTTCCACAGCGTAAAAAAATATATTGAAGATTCAGATTTTTCTGTGATAGGGATTGCCAATAGGGCAACCTATAGTTTCCCCATGGTGAAAAGAATTGCTGAAGATATAAAAACGGTTACCACCACCCCCATAATGGTAGGAGGTACGTATGTCTCCTTTGCACCTCGAGAAGCGATGAAACTTTGCCCTGAAATAGACTATGTAATTGTGGGGGAAGGAGAATATAGCACTCCAGCTCTGTTGGATTACCTCCAGGGCACTATTCCTCTCAGTGATGTGGGAGGAGTGGCATACCGTCATAATGGAGAAATAGTACTTGATCCTCCCAGAAAATCGGTAGAGAATTTAGATGAGTTACCCATGCCTGCAAATGAGCTGTTACCTCTGGATGCATATATCGAGAGGAATCAGCGATACATACTGGAAGCTTCCCGGGGATGCCTGTACAGGTGTTTCTATTGTACGTCTTCATATAACAAAACACTCCGATCCAGATCTTCTGAAAATATTCTTAAAGAGATTATATGGGCATATAAGAGAGGATTCAGGCGATTTTATTTCATCGATGATATATTTACCGTTAAAAGAGATTTAGCTATTAACATCAATGAAGGGATACTGGATGCAGGGCTGGAATTAGCTTATTACTGTATGACACGAGTCGACTCTGTGGATGAAGAATTGCTCACCCTCATGGGCAGAGCTGGGTGCAGAGTCATAGCCTATGGGGTGGAAAGTGCTGCAGAAGAAACACTCACCGGACTGGGAAGGTCAAAACAATTTGAAGAAGTAAAAAGAGCATTCAGCCTGACAAGGAAGGCTGGAATTCAGGCTCAAGCCTTTATCATGTGTGGACTTCCTCATTCCACATTTAAAAACGAAATCGAGATAATAAATTTATTGAGAGAAGTGAACCCCAGCAGTATAGGAGGATTCTGTTTCAAGCCGTTTCCGGGTACTAAATACTATGATTCACCTGAAAGCGAGGGGATAAAATACATCGAGAAGGATTTTTCACGATTTTCTTTCCTGGACATTCCCACACATGAGACCGAGGATTTAACATGGGAAGAAATAGTACAGGTAATGATGACGGCTCATGCAATATACCGGATCCAGGAAAAATTCACCCCAGGCACCAAGTACAAGAGAAAAAAGAAAGTCACCCTGATAAAAACAGATGAAGGTGGAATCTTCTATAACCCATTTAAACCGGTAGAAAAAAGGAAAACAGACATGTTCCTGAGTTGCGTCAGATTAGATAATGTGAGTTTCGAGATTTTATACAGGTGCGATGGGTTCCACAATGTTGAAGATATTGTAACCTATGTATCTAAACTTTTTGATCTGGAAGAAAAAGAAGCAGAAACACGAGTTCACACCACTATTGAACAACTTTCTCAGAGAAACATTATAGAAAAACTGGAATGGTAACTCCTCATAAATCTTCTTTTCGGACTCTCATATACATTTGAAGAACAGTCGTTATTATCAAGAGTATCACTCCCGAGAGGAAGATACTGAAATAAAAGGAGTAGAGGTCTGCTAACCATCCAAATATGGGTGAGAGCACCGAGAACCCAACTGTCCTTGCCATTGCAGCAAGAGAAATTATGGTTGCTCGTTTTTCTGATGGTGTGTGTTTATTGATATAGAAGGAGAATATGGGTCCTGCCAATCCTACTGAGAATCCGACACAGAATAAGAGGATCACAGAATAAGGAGACATAAATGTTGCCATGAGGATAAAGGGAATATACCGGAAAATAGAGGTCAGGAGGATAGCATTCACTGTACCGATTTTTTCTTCTATGTCTGATGCATACTTAGATCCGAGTGCTGACATGCAATTATATATCAGATAGATGACACCAAACAGAGAGAGAGTAATACCTACTGCCTTCATATAGGGTTGATAAAAATAGAATCCGATTGCATAGAGTATGTAATTCACAGAAGCATACACTATGAGCAATGATAATATTTTCTTTTTAATAGTGTATGATATGCTTTCTTTCATCTGATTGAATAAAAATTTTGCCTTTGATTCTCTTGTGTAGACTTCTGGCTCCTGGAATGTGCAGGCAATGATGACAGCAGTAAGAAAAGAAATAAATGTTGCATAGATGGGTATTCTGAAGGATATGGTAGCTAAGAGTCCACCCAGGATACTCCCTACTCCTTCAAAGAGAAATATCAGGCTCCAGATATTTCCAATTATTTTTTTGTATCGATCTTCAGCATTATTTTGTTTCAGGGAATCATATAAAAGAGCATCATCTGCACCCGATATGATGGCTGCTCCTGTTGCCCAGAGTAATTCTCCCACTGCAAAGATGGCAAATTGACTTCCAATACAGTAGAAAAAGCATCCTGTAGTCACCAAAAGAGAACCAGAAATTAATGTTTTTTTCCTCCCAAAGATATCTGCAAATGCCCCGGTAGGGACCTCCATTATTGTTATGATAATGGCATGAAGGGCCTGGAGGAGAAGAATCTGTTTAAAGGATAAATCATTTGATAAGAGGAAGAGAACTGCAATTACTCTCATGATTTCGAGTTGAGAAAGCGGTTTGTACAGGTAATATTTTAGAATATTTCCATGGACACCCGAAACATTCATGCCTGATCTTTGAAGTAATATTTATAAATATTGTGTTTATTGAGAAAATAGAGAAAAGATGAACCATGACTACATATTTTTCCTGAAATCAGCAGAAACCCTTGGTGCATCCTATGCTGATATACGTTCCGACAAGAAAAAGACTTTCACACTGACCAGAAGAAACAGAATCACCACACATTCAGGCGGGCAATTGAACGAAGGATACTGTGCACGGGCTTTTCGTGAAGGTCGGTGGATATATGGGGTGACTACTGAAAGAGGAGAACTGAACCGTATTGCCCAGACATGCTGTTCTCCATCCAGGATAAAGAATCGAGAGAACTCATCACATATTGAGCTGCCAGCAATGACCAGTGGCTCCTTTATCCTACCACCAAAAATTCCTTTTGAAGATACTCCCAGAGAAGAAAAAATAAGTTATATTAAAAAATTGGAAGATGAAGTGTATGATTGCGCACGTACTGTTAGAGATTTAAGTATAACATTGAATTCATTTGAAAGAGAGGTGGAAATATACAATTCATCCAGTGAAAGAGTCTTTTCAAAAATATGTGGAATAAAATTGAGTTTTTCCATAACATGTAAAGAAGGAGGGAAAATCGAACGGTGCTGGAAGGACTGGGGAGGAGTGGGCGGATTCGAAGCATTACAGGCAAAGCAGCCATATATAGAAGAGGAAATGCTGAACATGACGAGAGAAACAGATTCCTTGGTGACCGCACCCTATCCCACTTCCGGGAAG
>AZIF01000138.1_pt1 | contig 26462 bp, 28 predicted proteins | sample 359031 | NCBI WGS metagenome assembly AZIF01 (sample SAMN02429710, study PRJNA222658) | marine sediment metagenome | biome: Sediment sample; isolation source: sample MGS-PRI from oil contaminated site at the harbour of Priolo Gargallo... | place: Italy: Priolo | collected 2011-03-08 | depth 6 m m
TATTAAGACAAATGTTATTAACAAAGAACGTAAAAAGGTATTAGATGAGTGAACCGTCTATTTCTGCGAAGGCAGATAGGAAATTAAGTGAACGCAAAATGTATGATAGTTTGAAGAAGGTGCTCTCTTTTCATTTTTCACCTTGAACATCATTATATGGGGTTCTGTCCAGAAAATAGGGTAACCATACAGCACTGTGGATGCAGAGATATGTTAAGTATCCAAGAGCTCACCTCTCTTCCAGAGATTCAATCCAGTAATCGTTTCTCTCCTGTGAGATTCTGTAATTCAGTTATAGTCTGAGAGGCTTCCAGACATCCCAGATATGTTCCTTCAGGAGAGCGGAGAGCATAATATTCAATAAGTACCTTCTGTGTATTCCCATTCATGGTGAAATCGATCCAGAAGCGGGCCTTGTCTCTTTTTCCTTCTTTCATTTCTGTAAGGATTTTCTCCACTTTGTGGAGACTTTTTTTAGGATGGCAATTTCTCACATCCTTTCCAAGGACACTTTCAGGTCTCTTGAAGATCCGAGTATTATGTTTATTCCATGCCAGAACCCGGTCATTTTTGTCCAGAACTGAAAATTCAAGAGGCAGGGTCTCGAGAATTGCTTCCAGTATATCTTCAGATAGTGTACCAATCATGGTATATTCCTCCATGTGCTTCTACATCAACCTTTCCATATAAGAGTTTTCCTCTCAGGTTACTACCTGGTTAGGGGAGAACCCCGATGCATAACACCTGGATAGTATTCTGTGAGCTTGGAATTCTCTATAGAGTAGATTAAGCAGGGAAAAGAATTGGACTATTTGAATTATGTGTGTCGAAAAAAATACATAGAAGTGGTATATGCTTGTATCATACAGTATGTGTGGTGTAGAATCACACATTTGTATCCTTTTTCCTATTTTTTCACAAATACCCTTATATTGTGGTGATTCTATTATATAATAATATAATATAAGGAGATGATAAAAAAAATTAAATAAATACTATTTATGTAGGAATAATCTAGTGTAGGTAACATATGTGAATATCTAAGGGGTGATAAGGGGGCATAAAAAAAATGGGGCAAATATATGTTAAAAGAAAGAAAAACTGACAATTTTAGCATGAGAATCACCCTGGAAACACTCGAAACTATTTTAGGGAGAAATGGGCTCAGATCCGTACTCAATCATTCTCATCTACCTTTTTACATAGATAATTATCCTCCAGACAACGATGAATTAGAAATTCCCCTAAGTCATATCCACAGCCTCCATTCTTCTCTCACAGAACTTTTTGGAAGAAAGGGAGTGCGGAGTCTCCAACTGCACATAGGTCAAGAAATATGCAGAATCGGTATAGAACGACGATCCAGTATAGTACGTGCTCTCAAAATTGGCACAAAAATACTATCTGAATCTCAGAGGATGCGGATGGCACTGGAAAAATACATGGAGCAGGCAGAAAAAAGACAACCAACACCCAATGGTACTCCTCGGTTCCAGTTGCATGAGGAAGCTGATTACTTCGAACTGATCGATACAGATTATCATATGGGGAAGGGAGTGCAGTCTGAATGGCCGGTGTGCAATGATATCGTAGGAACTCTCTCCTATCTTCTTACATGGGTATCTGGTCATTCTCATGAAATTAAAGAAGTTCGTTGTCAGGCTATGGGAGATCCTGCAGATGTTTTCAGGATTTATAAAGAAAACAAGCACTGATGAATATTGAGATGGATTGGGGTAACCCCTCTGTTCAGAAGGAGGGTATATGATTCATCATGTACTCTCTCTGCAAGAGTATCATTCTGCATGGCAGGATTTCATTCCATCTTCTAGAGGATGTATCTTTGCGTGTTTGAGTGACACCAGGCTAACATGATGCATGATAGGGATAAAGATAGAATTACAATGACAATGAATTCTGAGATGGTAAGTGGAGAGTGAAGGGTATGTATCGTGTTCATGCAATTCCTTTTACCAGGAGATGATTGCAAAAAGGAGAACATGAACATCCAGTAAGAAAAAGAAAAAAGTTAAGTACTGATATCTCTCATATTCTTCATGAAGAACATGGTGGGCGTAATATGTGTGGTTCTGATTTTTTTCACAGCATATGATTCAGGTGAGAGTCCAGATTCATCATCTGCATACAGATTCAATCTGGCCTGGAATCTCCCTCCTCATTCCTCGTCTGATACCCATTTCACAGACCTGGATGGAAATGGTCTTACAGAAATCCTTTATTTCGATCGCGATGAAAAAGACAACTCAATTTTTGTGGTGCGAGATACCTTCGGATCCCTGGTATGGAGTATTCCCTTTGATATAAAGCCCTCATACCTCATGTTTCATGATGTGGATGAGGATGGACATGAGGAAATATTTTTTACCACCCGGCTGACCTCATATTCGGATGAGGAAGAGACAGGGGAAGGCTGGCGAAAGATCGCATGTTACACCTGGAATGGTGATTTTGTATGGAGTCACACCTGGTGTATTCACCCGGAATTCAGCGAATACACTGGAGAGAGAAGAACATATGGATTCATAGATTTTAATGGGGATGGAATACAGGATATCATTGTCAATAATTTCACTATTTCCACCGAGGGCATGCTTCACCATGAGTATGGAGATGATTTCAATTATATTGGAGGGATTTGCACCGATGATATACATGGGTGTCATCTGGTGTTGGTGAGGGAGAAAGACAGAACAGGAAGCTGTAGAGAAGATGTATAACTAGGTGTCATCTGGTGTTGGTGAGGGAGAAAGCAGTATATAAGGTAGGCCTGGATGAATACAGGTTCCAGTGTAAAATAATTACGTTTGATGGAACAGTTCTCTGGGAAAAAGAATATACAGAGTATACCAGGGCTATTGTGGAAAACATTGAAGGAGAGAAACGATTTTTTCTCATACAGGCACATAAAGTCATAGAAATTGATCTTACTACCTTTGAAGAAAAGATATTTTTAGAATTTTTTTGCAATGAGAATGAAATTTTTCTTCCAGAATTTTCCATCAAAGATATCGACAATGATGGACAGATTGAGTATATAGTCGCCTTCAATAATTATACCGATTTTGGTACAGGAATGATTTCTGTCTTTGATCATGAAGCACAGCTCATCATTTCATATGAGGATCCCTCTTTTCATACAGAAATCATGGATATAGATGGAGATGGGTATTATGAGTTCCTTCTTACATATTCAGTCGATCTCTCTACCTGTGGACCTTCTCCCTTTATCTACAGGGTATTAAACCATGATGCATCTCCCAGATGGACCATGGTGCTGAATGCACATGAGTGGTCTACAGAGGAGAGTGACCTGGATGCAGATGGAGATATTGAACTGATTTTTGAAATGGATCTGGAACCCAAAACCTGCGACCCTGATATGTCTCTCGAAGAAGCACTTCAAAAGCTGCGGGAGATAATGGAGAATCCACCACCACCGCACCCGCAGACAGAATATCTGTATGTTTTTGGTCCCTCTGGTAATATAGAAAAACAGATAGAAGTTCCTTTCTCAGGAACCCGATATTTCCTGGATCTGGATGCAGATGGAGATGAAGACCTGGTATACCATGTGAAACGCATAGATGAGGGATTGTACATATTTTCAAACACTCGATTTCCAGGTCCTTTGGATACCCTTTTCCAGGGAAATGTAGTGTCAGAAGTGGATATGGGAGATATTGGGGTTACCAGAGCATTCTCCCAGGATCCTGCCCTGTATTATGGATTGAGCCGATTAGAGTATTTTTTTAAGAAGCCCTATCTCATTCCTCTGGAATACAGGAGAAAAATGGCTGTTCTCCTCAGTATCCCTGCAGGATTGGGGTTGGTAGGAATTGCCTTTCTAACTCTGCTCCTGAAAAAAGAACCTGGCTCCTGGGATACTCCATGGGGAGGTAAGAAAGCTGTATCATATCTGTTATTTCTCTTTTTTCCACCTGCAGGACTCATTTTTTTTATGTACCGCATCTGGAAATCTGATGCACAATACAGAAGCGCACTGGGATTCATTCGCATAAAAAAATATCAGTTTCTTGGAGCACTGGGGATAGGAGTGGTGCTTCTCATGATTACCTGGGGAGCGACCTATCTATATGTTCTGACCCGAATCTATACACCAGATGGTGAAACAGCAGCATATGTACAGCAGTATTCTGCCCTGGCCCTGTTATCCATTGTCATAACAGCTCCCTTCCTGGAAGAAATTCTCTTTACAGGATATTTGTATCCTTTATTACGAAATAAATGGGGCATATATAAAGGAATCATAGTTATTTCTCTTCTCTTTTCTGTTTTACATTTAGAATGTGTATTGATTCCTTTATTTTTTGGAGGTGCCTTCATTAAAACTATGGTGTATGAGAGAACTCACTGTATTTTTCTGGCAATGCTCATACATTTCATCAATAATTTTTTCTCCTATGCGATTATTCTCCTCTATTAAAAAGATAATAGTTCTTCCTGTTAGTATCCTGTGATGGATGGAAGTGAGAATATGAATAGAAAAAGCTTAAAATGGACTACTACTTCCCTTAGAGAGAGGAGATTTTCATGAGGTTTCATGTTCCCACACAGATTATTTTTCATTCTGGTGCACTGAATCGATTACGAAGGCTGGTGAAGAGAGAATACAGGGTAACCCGTCTACTGCTGGTAACAGACCAGGGAATCATACAGTCGGGTATTGCTGAAAAAGTGATCTCTCATATTCCTGATATGGATATTTTTGATGAAGTGGAGCCAAATCCAAAGTCTACCACCATCAATCGGGCAGGAGAACTGGTACGCACCATCAAACCCGAACTCATTATTGGGCTGGGAGGAGGAAGTTCTCTGGATGCTGCAAAGGCCATTGCCCTGTTGGCCACAAATCAGGGAACTATTGAACAGTACGAGGGAGCCCATACCTACACTCATCCACCACTGCCGGTGATTGCAATACCCACCACCTGTGGAACAGGGAGCGAGGTAACCTGGGTTTCTGTCATTACAGATGCTCAAAGACAGTTCAAGATGAGTATCAAGGGGCCCCACATGTTTCCCCGGGCAGCTATAATCGACCCTGATTTACTCGTTTCTCTCCCCCGTCCTCTCATAGCGTCCACAGGGTTAGATGCCTTCACCCATGCCCTGGAAGCGTATACTGTGAACCTACGCACCTACTTTACCGATATTTTTGCCAGGGAGGCGATCCAGCTCATCTATCACTCCCTCCCTAAAGCCTATGAGGGCATTGCATCACACACTGCAGACCGGGAACACCTCATGCTGGGAAGTACCCTGGCAGGGATGGCCTTTGGTAATAGTGATGTGGGGGCTGTCCACTGTCTTGCAGAAACGGTGGGTGGGTTATATGATATTCCCCATGGAGTGGCAAATGCTATTTTTCTCCCCTTTGTCATGGAATATAACCTATGTGCAGTAAAAGATCGATACGCAACACTGGCCCGGGATCTGGGCATTGGTGAAGGGTCAGATACTGATACAGCACGAGCCCTCATCGATCAAATCAGGTCTCTATCCCGATCATTGCATATCCCTTCATTCAGCAGCCTTTCCATTCCTTCAGATCACTATCCCGATATTGCCCGACGTTCTGTTCAGAACAATTCCAATTCCTCCAATCCACGAAAAGTCACGGTATCTGATTATATTTCTATTCTCAACACAGCAGCATCCCGCTGATGAGGGCCGATCATATGCAAATACATAAAAATCCAAAAGAGAAGTTCATACCATGATCGCTATTATTGGTGGATCGGGTGTGTATGATCCTGCCATGCTCACTGCTATTCAGGAGAGGTTTGTGGACACAGAATTTGGGAGTGTTTCTGTACAATCTGGAGAATATCAGGGAAAGGAAGTAGTATTTCTGGCGCGACACGGGGGCGGACATACCGTCCCCCCACATAAAGTCAATTATCGGGCAAATATGAGAGCACTACAGAAGCTGGGAGTTGACCGCATTCTGTCTACATCTGCAGTAGGGTCTCTCCGGAAGTATCTGACCCCCGGTGAGTTTGTGCTGCTTGACCAATTCATAGATTTCACCAAACTGAGACAGTACACCTTTTTTGATGATCGGGTGGTTCATACCGATTTCACCACACCCTACTGTCCCCAGCTTCGAGGAATCATCAGAGAAGCTGCTCAAAAAGAACAAATCACTCTCCATCCCTCAGGTACGTATGTATGCACAGAGGGCCCTCGATTCGAAACACCAGCAGAAATCAACATGTTTGCAGCCATGGGGGGAGATGTGGTGGGCATGACCAATGTTCCCGAGGTGATTCTGGCCAGGGAGGCCAAAATCTGCTATGCAGTCATTGCCACGGTAACCAATTTTGCTGCAGGAATCTCTCCTCATAAAATCACCCACGAAGAAGTTATCACCATTATGGATACGAATAGCGAAATGATTAAAAGGCTCTTATCAAGGACTGTAGAGATGATACCTTTAAAGAAAACCTGCGAGTGTGGTGATTGAATGAAACTCTCACAGATATTGGGAAAATCCGTGGATATCATAACAGAGCAACCCCAGATGCTCCTCCCCTACGGAGCACCCTTTGTATTATCTCTTATTGCTATGTGGATCCGTATCACAAATATGCTTGGATGGGGAATCACCCGTCTCAATCCACTGGGAAGAAGTCCCCTAAAATTCTTCACCTATTTTGTGGCATCCATCAGGGCACTCAGAATCATTGATTGGGTCATGTGGATTCTTATCCTGAGTGTACTGGCTATTTGTGTGGCTCTCACCATCGTCATGAGTGATGCAGCATTGAAAGGGAGAAAGATGTCGGTAGGTGCAGCCTTTGAAACTATTACTCCTCTTTTGCCACTCTTTGTCATAGCCTTCCTTATTTCCTGGTTATTGAAATTCATTGGCATGTTCTTTTTCTGGGTGGGTGTTCTGGTCCCTGCAGTGCTGTTAATCTTTGTGGGTCAGGCATTACTCCTGGATGGCAAGGATTTATTTGACAGTTTCAGTAAGAGCTATGATACTGCTCGAGAAAATATCATGGATGTTCTTGCCCTGCTCTTTATATTCCTGGTTATTCTGGCTGTCGTACGATTAGTTCCTCTGGTGGGAATGGCAGTAGCCCTGATTTTACTCTGTTACAGTGCGGTGACCTTCACTGTTCTTTATCGGAGCAAGAAGCCACCTCAACGAGTGCGACCAAAGAAAGCAAAACCTGCTCCCACCGCATGAAATAATTATACTACCCGAAGATAGAAGTAGATTTCTTCTCCCGTATTCAGGGTAATGGTTACTTTCGTACTGGTATCAACAGATATAGCTTCAAAAATTCGTGCCTTTTCACCTGGAGGTATCTCAACACTTCCGGTGATAGTCATGTGTTCTGCTGTTATGGTGTATTCATAGAGGTGGATGTCTGCGAGGTGATTTACAATGACAAAAGTGAAATTTATCTCACCCGGGGGAACATCTTTTGGAAATTTCCCGAAGAGGATTTGACTGTTGTCTTGTGCTACATCAGAAATATTCCAGAATTCATCCTGAAGACAGAAGGTATCTCCAGGAATGAAGAGCTCATCTGGTGTCTGTAGGGTATCTGCATTAATATCGATCCACAGTATTTCAGAAATCTGTACAGTTCGTTCCTGGAATTGTCCCCCACTCTTCTCGAGATCAATCCTTTCAAAGTAAAAATAAAGCTCTGTAAATTCTTCCTGAGGAGGGGCTTTTTGTATGAGAATGATGGCGGTGGTACAGATCCCTATGATGCATGCCAGGATGATTCCATAATAAAGAAATTTTTCTTCTTCATCCATTAATCCAGTGTTCTCCCCTTCCTTAAATACATTCTCTTTCATACAGCACGCTTTTATTGTTGTATAGCGATGTACGAGAGCAAGAAGCATGACAGACTATCTCCATAGTATTATTCTCACCTCTCACCAATCAATGAAATTATGGTCCCCATTTTTCGGTAGGCTCTTTCATAAGATATCGGTGAGTAGAGTATCCACGTGAATATGAGCAGCAATGTGTTTTTTAATGATAGTAATTTTTTCTCTATCTTCTGGATGAATTTGAGATTTGATATTCTGGATTGCTTTTGCAGCAGAATATGTATCTCCTTTCACCATGAGAATGGGTATATTCAGTTCTACAGCCTTTTTGATGACAGGGGGAGATGGTCTGACTCCTCCAGTAGCCATGATGCATGATGTGGATGTTTCCATGGCAGCCAGCATTATTTCTGCTCTATCGCCACCTGTGACCACCACCTTATCTGTATATCTCCGGAAATAGGTGAGGGCTGCATCGAAGGACATGGCTCCCACCAGCATGGTATCAATACCCTTTTCCATGCCTTCCTCATTCACCACATGGGCGTTCAGGTGGGTCACAATATCGTGGGCTGTAATCATACGCAGTGGTTTATAGGATGGTACAGATCCTATAACCGGAATATCGATATCTTCAATCAAGGGAATAGTAACAGTTTTGGTTTCATGTGCATCTGTAGAGGAGATCTTATTGATGATCACTCCCTTAATAGCTGAAAAACAGGATTGAGCCATACTGAGTTTATCTACAATTACTTCTGTAGAGCCCTGGACTATGATGATTGGTTCCACATCCAGCGCACGGGCAATATCTACTGAAGAGAGATTCCTGTAAGCTCCATAAGAGAGGTTGGGACCGCTTTCAATGATCATGAGGTCTTTTCCCCTGGCCACTCTGGTATACTGGTCTGTAATTGATGGAGGATTTTCAGGCGAATCAGCTCTTTCAGATGATTCTGTGTGCGTCTGTGGTATTTTTGCAATCTTTTCAAACAGCAAATGATCATTATTTAAGGTGAAAGGTTTAAAATAACCAATAGTGCCGGCCAAATTGAGGGCTATTGATAATCCCACTGTTGTTTTTCCGGCTGAAGAACTGGTAGATGTAATGAAGAGTTTTTTCATATCATTCCTCCTGTGGATGGAGTGTAATACGGGCATCCACCACCTTACACCCTTTCCCCTTTTCTAGGATCATCAGGGGATTGATGTCCATCTCAGCAATCTGGGGGAGGGCAGTAACCAGCAATCCCAATCGGTACAGCGCATCTCGCAGTGCTTCAATATCTCTTCGTTTGGCACCTCTGATACCATAGAGGAGGGAGGCGGTCTTGATTTCATGGATCATCTCATCAGCATCTTTTTTGGAGAGGGGAGCCACCCTGAATGAGACATCTTTGAGTACCTCCACATAGATACCGCCTAGTCCAAACATGACCACGGGGCCGAATTGGGGATCTGAAGATATACCCAGTATGGTTTCCACTCCCTTTTCCACCATTTCACATACAATAACCCCTCTCAAGGTTGCTTGTGGATAGTGTTTTCGTGCTCTGGTCATAATATCCCGAAATACTTCTCTGACTTCCTGTGCAGACTGGACATTGACTCTCACTCCTCCCACATCTGTTTTATGAATAATATCTTCTGACACTATTTTCATGACCACAGGATACCCAATGCTATCTGCTACTTTGACACATTCTTCCATAGTTTTACCCATGGAAAAGACAGGAACATCGAATCCAGCACTTTTCAGGATTTGTTTTGCCTCGGTTTCCAGTAATTGGAGCCTCTGTTCAGAGCGGGCATTGGTTATGATTTCCTGTATAGTATTCTTATCCATGTCCAGTGACCCGGGAGGTGTTTCTTTTTTCTCTCCCTCGATGAAATGAATCCATCTATAAAACGCACCAAGAGCATCCATGGCCCGTTCTGCCTCTGGGTAGGTGGGAATTCCTGCTTCATTTAATCGGTTGATAGCCTCCTGGGATCGTTCCCCGCCAATAAAGGCTACCACCAGCGGTTTCTGTAATTGTTGCGGTTGCGTATGGAGAGCAGTCATGATATTTTCTGCAACGAGCCGGGGGTCTGTGAGGGGTGCTTCACAGTAAATGATCACAATAGCATGAATACGTTCTTCCTGTAAAGCAGCTTCCAGCGCAATACGATATCCCTCTTCTCCTGTTTGCCCTGTTAAATCCACAGGATTCCGGGTAGATCCGAAGGGAGGTACTGTGGATTTGAACACGCCGTGTAGATATTCATAATCATCCAGGAGATGCAGATTGTTTTCTTCTGCTTCATCGGTGGCGATTACTCCTGCTCCTCCCCCGTTGGTGATGATGACAACATTATCTCCCTTTGGAAAGTCCAGATGAAAAATCCGTGCCCAATCGAAGGCTTCCCGTGTGGTTTTTGCCCGGAGAATACCCACCTGCTTGAAGGCCGAACTGAACACCTCATCGACTCCAGCCAGGCTTCCCGTATGGGAGGCTGCAGCCTTGGCTCCTCGCTGAGATCGACCTGATTTGATGGTGATTAGAGGTTTATGCATCACTATCTTTTCTGCAAGGTCCATGAATCTGCGACCTTCTTTGATTCCTTCCATATAAATGGTGATAGCTTTAGTATTGTCGTCTTGAGCGAAAAATTCCAGCAGATCATCATCGTCGATATCTGCTTTGTTACCCACACTGACCATAGAAGAGAGCCCGATTTTTTCTGCAATGGTCCAGTCCATTAGTGAAATTCCCAGTGCTCCACTCTGGGTTATAAAGGCTATGTTGCCAGGAAGTACATTCCGGGGACCAAAAGATGCATTGAGCATGTGGGGAGTGTATACCACACCAAATACATTGGGCCCCAGAATGGGCATGGAATATTCGTGGGCGATTTCAATGAGTTCCTGTTCACCTTTGATGTTTTCAGTTTCACTGAATCCAGAAGTAATAATTACACAGGCTTTCACTCCTTTTTCACCACATTCTCGTAGGGCCTGGGAGACGAATCGAGCCGGGATGACGATGAGAGCTAACTCCACAGGATCGGGAATATCGTGTATGGATTCATAGACAGGGAGTCCCATCAGGGAGTCCATACTGCGAGCCTTGATATTTACCGGATAAATTTTTCCCTGATATCCATATGATACAATATTGGCCAATAATTCGTGCCCCACCTTTCCTTTATGCTGTGAGGCACCAATAACAGCAATTGATTGAGGAGTGAAGAAGTATTCAAGATTGGCTCTCATGGATATGGAGAAATGGGAAGCTATAAAAATGTTTTGAATCCGTTTCACCGTGCATTCCAGACATCACATCATAAAGATTGATCGAAAAGAGATGAAACAAGGAGGTATCCTCTGGAAAGTCACAGCACATAGTTCTGTCCAGAGAATGAGAAAGAGCCATTATTGAGAAATCACTGATGGTTCTGGGAAACCCATTGACGGGTCTTAGCATCCCATCGTTCCAGTATGCCCCTGTGCCGTCTCCAGCTATTGTTCTTACGTTCTCCGTGTTCATAGAGAAAATCGACTCTTACCAATGCTCTCATGTCATCATAATATTCTATTTTTTTCGGAATAGCAGATCTATATACTTTCGTAACCTCTTTCCATACTGGAATTGGATCATTATCATAAACAGGAAGGTATATGGGATCTTTCATGTATAATATTTTCTCTTCTTTTGACACGATTCCTCTGTATTCCTTTCCCTTTACAAAAAATCTAAATTGATACACCGGTCCGCAAATTCCCAGTTTCTGAAGCTGATGCCGTGGAGGAGATTCTTTCATGTATTCCACATTATCTGGAGTCACCCCGAATTTTGTAGAAAATTGCTGTTCTCCCACAGTACGAAAGGTATCAATTGTATTCCACTGGTGCAATCTATACAATATGGCAATGAAAACAAAGAGGATATACAGCACAGCAATATCCCATGCATCTCCAAATCGAAGAAAAGAGATTACAGAAATAATGCTGCTCACAATGAATATGAAAATTGAAAAATATACCATCTGTTTGTCCATGATATAGGTAATATTTGGAGAATTAAAAAGAAACCGATGCAATTCTGTACTTCAGAATTATGGTTATTCTGAAAAAAGATAGTACAACTCGAATAAATTATTCAAGTGAATTGAGGTGCCATTGTTATTTTATCTGATGGAACCCCTTTCTTTCATGAATATGGGTACCACAAACCTTAAATGGCGCCTCCTGTAGTCGAGATAATGGTACTGGACATAGTAATCAATGCGATATGGTTTATTCTCCCTGCATGGATGGGAAATATGCTGGCCTGTACTTTTGGAGGAGGGAAGCCTATTGATGGGGGAACCTATTTTGTGGACGGACGACCCCTCCTGGGGAAAGGGAAGACCATCCGTGGATTTCTGGTAGGAGTTGTATCTGCTGTTATTGTGGCTGTCATTCAGCAGATCATATGGACTCCTTATGACTTCAATCCCTTCATTTTTGGATTGCTCATGGGATGTGGAGCCATGATGGGTGATCTTCTTAAGAGTTTCATAAAGAGACGAATCAATATTTCCAGTGGGAAACCCTTTCCTCCCTTCGATCAAATTGATTTTATCTGTGGGGCGCTTGCGTTCTATTACATTGCAGGACCTGTGGTCCTCAATACCTTTTATCCTCTCTCCTGGGGAATAATTATCATTCTTTTTGTGCTGACACCCCTTGCTCATCTCTCCACAAATGCCATAGGGTATAAATTAGGCATGAAAGATGTCTGGTGGTAATACATAAAGATGCTTTTTTCATTCTTTTTCCTTTTCAGGCCCCTGTGTTAATCGCTTTCGTACCAGGGCATGATTTTCTTAATCAATTCTTCTTCTTTATGCACTTCTTCATCGTATTGATTCCAAAATGCTTGTGCCTGGTGTAATTTTTCTTCATACCATTTTTTTCCAGCACCGGTTATTATCTTCCGTGGGGGAATGATTCGTTCTTTCGAAATCTCTGCAATGTCTTTAACATTCATATTCTCTTCAGCCATGAAATGATGGAAAGCCCTGCCCACACCCACATATCCTGCTGTACAGCTGAAATCCACATCGTAACAAATTTGTGCTTCCAGGGTACGGGGAGGCACTGTTCCCCGTGGTCCATTACTGAGAACACACTGTACAACAGCAGCGATTTCTTCCTCAGTAAATCCTGCTTCTTTCAGGTAACGGGGAGCTACCTCTGCACCTATTTCAAAATGCTGTTTTTCTTCACCTTCAGGATGTAACCTTCCAATATCATGAAGGAGAATTCCTGCTATGACGATTTTCATACGTGCCTGTTCGATTTCACCCAGGTAGATTGCCTTCCCTGTATCCCGCAACACATGAGTCCAGTTGTGGTGTATCGGCTTTTTCTGCTCATATTCTGCTTTTACTCGATTGTAAAGTATTTTCAGTTCTGGAAATGTTGAAAAATATTCTTTGAGATTCATGCATGTTCCTCCAATGTGTGGTTCCACTGTACTACACAATTCTGGAGTTCTTTTATATCTATCTGTACGAAAAAAGCCAGGATTGTGTAAAAATTTTATAAAAAAATAAAAAATAGTCATTTTAACTCAATTATTAGTAAGAATCGATTTAAAATAATCAGATAAATTTATTAACCAACCATTGCATTTTTTATCGAGAAGAACCAGCCCATACAGTGCAGTGAATTGAAGGATTACCTAAAGAGAATGGCAGTATTGGGCTGGCCGATGAATGGCTCACCTGTCAATATACTATTACATCATTTGAGGGATTTTTATGAATGGAAAAAAGCGAATAACAGGATCATGGGTTGCACTTCCCACGCCCTTTCATGAGGATGGTTCTATCTTTCTCAATAAATTCAAAGATCTTATCGATTTCCATAAAGCACATCATACAGATGGATTACTGGTATTAGGATCTGCTGGAGAAGCCTCTATGATCACCAGGGAAGAGAAAGAAAAAATTATCGAATGTGTAGTGGATTATGCAAAAAACAGGATTCCTGTGCTGGTGGGAACAACTGGACCAAATACTGCAGAATCTCTCCATCTGACCCACTTTGCAAAGAAATGTGAAGCTTTTGGGGCTCTTATGCTTGTCCCATCCTATATTACTCCCCCTCAAGAAGCCATATATGCCTTCTTTGCAGACATTACCGAGCGTGTCGAGATACCTATTGCCGTATACAACAATCCCACACGGGTAGGAGTTTCCATTTCACCGGATATTGCTATCCAATTATCTCATATCCCATCTATTATTGCCTTAAAACAGGCAATACCTCAAATTAATCAGTTAATAGAAATCAAAAAAGCAGTAGGAGACACTCTTGACATATTGACCTGTGATTCTCCTACTTTTTCAATCATTCTTCCAAATCTGGCAATTGGAGGATCTGGAACTGCTAATATCACCGGAAATATTGCTCCAGAAGAATTTACCCGTCTTTCACAACCCTGGAAAACCTTTGAAGATGTGCAGCACTCACAGAACCTGGTCATGGATCATTTTGATGTGATGCAGATGTGTTATTCAGTGACCAATCCTGTGGTCATAAAAGCAGGATTAAATCTGTATGGACTGGAAGTGGGAACCCCCCGTCCTCCCCTTCCCACACTGGATAAGGCTCGTACTACCCGCCTGAAAGCATTACTGGAAAAGAAGGGTTTCCTGGACAGATATGGAGTATAATGAGCTGCACCTGTATCGACCCACAGTATTAGCAAACATGCACAGGGAGAATGTGATTTTATTCTACTTTGAGTAATCCATTTTCCACAAGATTGCGGATAGTATCTTTACCCACTGCTTCTTCAAGTTTTTTATAGGGTACAGAGTTATATTTTCGCAGATATTTGATAGTACGAACTTCAATTTCTTTCATTCCACCAAATTTTCGCATATAATCCAGAGACCGTTCTTCCCCTGCCATGGTCAGTAGACAGACCTTTCCTTTTTTTGCTGTCTTGTAGATCGTACCTCTGAAAATAACCCGTGTCAAAATAAGATAGATGATGATCAATCCCGCTACAATAAATATATACATGCTGTATGAAAAAAAGAAGTCTTCGAGGGTCTGCATGATATCTGAAAAGACAGAATTGAATTCCACTTGCAGTACCCTGCCATAAACTGAAATCATGCTTTACACATGATCAATGTTCATATAAATATTTTCCTTATAGCTGCGGAAAGAAGCGGTACAGTATCAGATAACCTACATTCTATTTCTACTCCCCTGTGCAATGCCAGCGTTAATTTATTTGTGGATTTTTTCCCGGAGTGTTTTTACCAGAGAGTCTCTGTGTACCCGCTCCTGCTCCATGGTGTCTCGATCTCTGAGAGTGACAGTTGAATCTTCCAGCGTATCATAATCGATAGTAATACAAAAAGGAGTACCAATTTCATCCTGTCTTCTATATCGTTTACCTATAGATCCTTTTTCATCGAAAAAGGCATTAAAAGTTGAGGAGATTTCGGTATAAATGTCTTTAGAAACTTCTACCAATCCATCCTTGCTCACCAGAGGGAATACAGCCACGGTATAGGGTGCCAGAAGAGCAGGGAATTTGAGTAATACCCGTTCCTCCTCCTGGGTATAGGCAGTATCCATGAGCATGAGGAGATTCCGGTCCACCCCAAAACTCAATTCTAGAACATGGGGAGTGAATTTTTTTCCCTGGATATTTACCTCCAGTTTCTTACCAGAACCTTTTTGATGTCCTGAGAGATCATGATCAGTTCTGTAGTGGATACCTCCTGCCTCTTTGAACCCTCCAAGGCTTTCCGTATATATTTCCATATCCCAGTGGATTTTGTTATAGAATGCGCGTTCATTTTCAGAAAGTTCTCTGAACCTGAAGAGGTGTGGGGGCACCTGTAATATGCTCAGATAAAAATCCTGGACCCTGGCCATGTAGTATCCATAAAATTCTGGAATATCCACTTCTTTGAGGGGAATTTCTCGTACTTCTCCTGCTTCTCTGTCTGCTGTAGAGAGAATTCGTAGCTTTTTATGTTCTACACTAGAAAAATCAGGATGGCTATGAAGGGAATCGGGATCGAAAAATATCTGTAATTCTGCCTGGTTCAACTCTCTCAATCGATAGAACCCCTGGCGGGGTGATATCTCATTTCGATATGCCCTTCCAATAATTGCCAGTCCCAGTGGTATTTGATTTCGCAGCACTTCAAAGAGTCGTCTAAAGGAAACATAACATCCCTGGGCGGTCTCTGGTCTCAAATATGCTCTTTCCAATTCTCCTTTATCAGCTGCTCCCAACCCGAGTTCAAACATCATGTTGAACCAGTGTACAGGGGATAACTCCCCTCCACAGACAGGGCATTTCACTGAGTTACTGGAGAGAGCGTCACCCATTTCCTGTGCAGTCATTCCTTCAGCTTCAATTCCTTTTTCTTCCAGCAGTAAATCTGCTTTATGTCTCCGGTGGCAGGATATACATTGAGTGAGGGGATCATTAAAAGATTTTAAATGTCCTGATCCTTCAAAAACAGCCTGCGGCATAATAGTACAGGTGTCTATTTCTACAAAATTCTGATCCAACCCCAGGAAGAATTTTCTCCAGTTCTCTTCGAAATGATGTTTCAATAAGGTACCGAGATGTCCATAATCATACAATCCTGCTGTGCCGCCATAAATTTCAGAAGATGGAAAAAAAAACCCGCGGCGTAACGCCAGGTCCATTACATTCATGCCTTCACCAGAGGCCGTAACAGGTCATAATCCCGGACAATGCCAATGAGGTTTCCATGGGCATCGATTACAGGAAGTTGCTCTATATTATTTTTTTTCATTTTTCGTGCACATTCGGTGATGGTGGTAGATCCGGTAATGGTGATAACATCTGAAGTCATCAATTCTTTCACTGGATTTTCAGGAAGTTTCAGCCGTTCAGTTCCAATATAGAGAGTACTTTTCGTTTCCCATACCCATTCTTCTCCTTCAGATTCCTGTTGAATATCTGTTTTCTGGAGTACATTGATGATTTCTGAAGCCTTTACAAAATCAACATTATCCACGATCCCTACCACTTCTCCCTGGTCATTGAGGACTACAGCCGCAAGAGCTTTGGAAAATCGCATGATTTGGGCTGCAAGAGAAATGGGGGTTTCATGCCACACAGCAAGAATACGGTCTTTCATGTATTTCTCACATTTTTCTTTGATCTGCATTCTACTGATTCCCTTCGTTACCAGATCTTTGAGTGTGAGTAGACCCTCCAGTTCAGCATTTTTCACAGCCATGATGTGTTTGACATTCTGTTCATACATTATTTCCGCTGCTTCTTCAATAGTTGATTCTGGAGAAATGGTAATTATTGTACGATTCATGATCAAGGCCAACTGGTCCTCATCTGGATGCATGATGATATCCTCTAATGAGACAAAGCCAACAACAGATTTTGTCCCTTCTTTGAGGACAGGAAGCCCCGGAAGGTTATGTTGCCGCATCATGTCTAACGCTGTTTTTCTCTTTCCAGGGACTGTTATGGTAATCACATCTGTGGTCATGACATCTTTAACAAGCATTTACTCTCATCCCCTTAAATTTTCTCGAAGGGTTTATTTCTGTTGGTTAACAGTAATTTATCCTATTTAAAGCTTTCTGAAGATTGAATCAAAAAGTCAATTTTTTTCAATTATACGAAATATAACAGAAAATGTTTTTTTATCAGGAATCACTATACTATTTCAGACTGTGAAGGGGAGAAAAAAAATCGAGGGGTTATTTTTTTTTGGTAATACATTTATTTGTTCATTGATTACTCCGTGCACTCTCTCTACATTATGGTCAGCGATGAAAGACATACCGATGAAATGATTGTGAGAACAACGACACGGCACAGAAGGTCTCTTTCTTTACCAGGTATAAGAGAGGTATCTGAACAGATACTATGCTGCCAGCTGAAAAAAAGTGGAAAAAATGAAAAAAAATAAATTATTCTTTTTCGTCTTCTGAGTTACCAAATGAGTAGATTTTCAGATCAACAGGTTTTTTAGTAATATTTCCGATTTTAATTCCTACCAGGCAATCAATACCTCGTTCTATTGCCACATCTACCAGGCGTTGTGTGACAACACCATCAAAGACCACTGTTCTCACATCATCGGTCAGTGATATTGCATCTACAAGATCTCGTACCGACACCTTGATCTTGAGGTTATCTTTTGCATCGAGTAGATAGGCATCTAGTGTTCCGGGAAGTTTCTGGATATATTCGGTTAATCGTTCTATTTCTCCCTTTTTGGTGCCCGAAGGTTTTTCAGATTCTTCTTCTTTGAGATGTTTTTCGAACAATTCATTCATGGCCTGTTCTACAGGGATTTTGTTTCTCAGTGCCTTAACAGTCTCTTTTTTGGTCAGATCCTCTACTTCCTTACCGGTGGGGGCTCGAGCAACATAATCCACTTCTGCTACCTGCATGAGTTCCTTTAGGATGAGTTCTCCTCCCCTATCTCCATCCACAAAGGCAGTTACTGTTTTTTCCTGGGAAAGATTCACTATAGCCTTGGGAATGCTGGTTCCTTCTACAGCTATTGCATTACGTATTCCATATCGAAGGAGATTCAGCACATCTGCACGTCCTTCTACCACGATGATGGCATCAGAATCATCAATATTTGGACCTGCTGGAAGATTTTCCTTGCCAAATTTACCAATTTCTTTGATCCGGATTGCTTCCTTGACTGTTTCTGTGATTTCCTGTGATTCTGGAAGGACATCGGTGAACATGGATCTGACAAGATCTTTTGCCCTGTCAACCACATAATTTCGTTTCAGTGTTCTCACATCTTCAATTTTTGTGACAGTGATTTTTGCTTCACAGGGTCCCACCCTGTCGATCGTTTCCAGCGAAGCACCCAGAACTGCGGTTTCAATTTTGTCCAGACTGGAAGGGATGGTAATTGCGCCCCGTGAACGACCATTCTTTGATGAAACTGTGACACTGATTCTTCCAATTCTTCCAGTTCTTTGCAATTCCCGTAAGTCTAAATCATCTCCTAATAATCCTTCTGTCTGACCAAAAATTGCTCCCACTACATCTGGGCGTTCTACAACCCCACTTGCATCAATCTGAGCATAAATTAAATATTTTGTTGTACCAATATCAGTCCTGACCCGGGCACCCCCTGCTTTTTTTCTGATAATTTCTCCAATAATGGTTTTTTCTCTCTTCATTAAAATCACCATAAACTAAGCCAGAACCAGTCATTTTTTGCATGAATAAATGATGAGCATGATGATGAATGTTTTCTGGCTTCATATCTAAAGAAAATGTGTAAGTTAGCTATATAAACTTTTGGTACATTTACAGGTCTACTCCCCTAATTAACTGTTGTCATATGTATAACTGTTAATAACTTAAAATAAGTTAGCAGTTCTCAATTATAATATAATAATATTTTGAACCAATTTTAATTTTTTTGTCTTTGAATAGAAGTAATAGTTAAGTAATCAATGAGATCGTGAAATCTGTGAGAAGATTATTTCTTTTTAAAAAGTGCATTGTACTGAAAATAAAAAAAGGGATAAATTATCTGATTTTTATTTTCCCCATGTCTGTATGTGCGGCAATGATAATTCCCTGATCTTCAGAAAAATCACCACTCTTGATGATGGTTTGGTGTTTTTCATAGCGGTCAATATTCAAATCAGATGCTACTTTCACAGTACCCATGCCTACCCGTGTTTTGATATCATAGGGAAGACTGCGATCCACATCTATTTTGATACTTCCCATCTCAGTTTTCAGATCATATGTGCCCGCACCTTTGGGAGTGATTTGTATGGATCCGTTTTCTGTATCTAAATCTGCATGTTCACACGTACACTGTGCCCGGATAGATCCATTTTCAGTGGATGCAATGAGATTCCCACTGGTAATATTCATGAGATCGATAGATCCATTTTCGGCGGATAGTGAGAGGTCATCTCCAGTTATTTTTTCCATAAGGATTCTCCCATTTTCTGTAGATACATGAAGCGTATCTGCATTCAGGGTCTCCACCCCAATTCTTCCGTTTTCAGTTTGAATATTAGAATCGGTAACTGCGAGCCCTGTGACTGAAATTCGTCCATTAGTGCTCTTGAGATCGAGTTCATACTGCATGTTATTGGATTTCAGAGAAGACAGTATTCCTCTCCGGGCAGTACCGGGAAGGTACGCTTTGACATCCACAATACCCTTGGTTTCATCAGCCGTGAAAAGTAATTCCTCCTGCCCATCTTTTTTGTGTTCAAAATGGATATCCAGGTCTTGTTCAGATTCTTCTGAAAGAGGATGAGGGGATTTTATAGTGACTACTACCTTGTAGGTATCTTCATCCCATTTTTTCAATTCGATTTGACCATTTTCTGTACAGAAGTTGATTTTTACAGTATCAGAATCAAAGGATCCTTCATGGATATCTTTTTGCACCTGTTCAGAATTCAAATCCCAGGATGGAATTTTTACAGACATTTTCTTGATAGCATCCATGGCCCTGGATACTGCATCTTCGACCCGTTCCTCGATTATTTCACCCAGTTCATTGAATTCCAGGGTGATTTCATCTTCTGTTTCGAAATATCCTTCTTCCAGTTCTTTCAATTTTTCCTGGTATTTTGATTTCATCTCGTTGTAGGTTTCTTCTGAGATTTCTTGATTCTCCTTCATGATTTCAAGATCCTGTAACATTGTTTCGTATCGGTCCATATCTAATTTCCTTTTTATCCTCATAAGTTCACCTCGCTTCATTATTTTGTGATGTTCTTAGAGAACATTGTAATATCTTCTTCCGGAGGCAATGCGTTGATTTTCCTCCATTTGAATTTTGGTTACTGTATATGTTATTTGATACATCTAATTCACCTGTTTTTTGTTAAATTAAAAGATATAAAAGTCTTTTTAATGAAAAAAGCAAAAAATACTTTAAAAATGAATAAATATATTCTTTTTAGCTTTTTTGCGATTTCGCATTTTCGAAAACCATATATACATATGTGAGAAAATAGGCATATGCTCGATATATGTAAAGCCCTTTCCAATCCCTACCGGCTACAGATCATGGAATTGGTATATGAAAAGGAATACAGACCCCATGAACTGGAAAAGGCACTGTCCATGACCAGGGGGGGACTGGAACGTCACTTAAAACAGCTTACAGATTGCGGTCTTATAGAAAAAGAGAATTTTATTGAATCAGGGAGAGCAAAAGTCAGATATTATATATCCAGTGAATCTCAAGAATTTTTTGATAGTCTCAGAAAGATCACACAGAAGTTCATTACATCCAGGAAAGGACCACGGAATAATCTTGAACATATCAAATTATTAGAAACTCGGATAAAAAGCCTGTATGAATCCATCGAAAAGGTCAATACGTTATATATGGACAAAAATATATCTGAACCAGAATATCTCAATGTAAAGGAAGGATATTTGAAAGAATTAATAGAAATAGAAAAAGAAATGGCAGAGCTTATCCAGACAGGATAAATCTATGTAAATCCTAATATTTTCTTCGCCTCTTCAGAAAGTCGATCCGGTGTCCATGGAGGATCCCATACCACTTGTACATTAGCCTGATTCACTTCATCTAGTGTTTCTACTTTCTGTTTTACATCACGGGCAATGAGTGAATGCATGGGGCAACCTGGAGCAGTGAGGGTCATTTCGATGTTGACAGTATCTCCGTCGATATCTACCCCATAGATCAATCCCAGGTCCACAACATTGACAGGAATTTCTGGATCATAACACTGCTTCAACACGCTCATGACATCATCTTTTGTGACCATATGTTTCACCATGTTTCAAGCAGTGTTTGAGTTTATAAATGTTTGTTATATAACTTAAAGGTAATTCCGGGATTGAAATAGATTCTCAAAACAATTTTCATTTTCTTTTAAGAGGTGAAAATAGTGCAAAATGTGAAGGGAAACAAGAGTATTTTTCAATTATATTCTTTTTCTGTAGGGTGCACATATCAATTTTCGGCTGTATTCTACGAAAGATTTATAAGGCTCATCCCCAGTGTTCAGATAATGTTACACGCATATCTCATTGCGGGAGTTATTGCGTGTGCACTGGGTGTGAAAGTATGCATATATAGAGAAAATGGTACCAACTTTCGGACAAGGTGCGCATATCTCCTTAAAAGGAAAAAGGCAGCAGAAGCTGCATTCGAAAAACTCCTCAGAAAAAAAGAGGGACTGTGTATAGCACGGGCTTTACCACCAGGGAGAGAGTATGATAATACGCTTCTTCTGGATGAAAATGGAATTTCTGCACATGATCTGGAAAAGATTCTCCATCATATCAATCGATTTATACGACCAGGAAACAAGGTAATTCTTTTAGATTGTTTGGAGCATTTGATTTCAGAAAATGGATTCGATGAAACTGTGAAATTTCTTCATTCATTAAAAGATCAGGTCGTATTACACCAGGCCATCCTTCTCACGACCATGGACCTCGATGCGTTATCCAGAAGAGAGCAGAGTTATGTACGAAGAGAAATGGATAAATTGATGTAAGATCACTTCAGGACAATATATCCTTCCCGTATCAATATCTGTACCGGTGTCTTACCATATTTTTTGGTAAGAGCACTGACAGATGCAGTCCCATGTTCTCTCAGGTAGTCTATGATAGCTAACTGGCTGGATTCCATATGAGTAAATGTTTTCAGGTAATCCAGAGACCGTTCTTTCCCCAGGAGGGTGAGTTCACAGACCTTCTTATCCTGGGGCTGGTATCCTTTTGTTTTAAAGAAAAGATGATTGGCAAGAGCATATATGATAATAATGGCAAATACGATGACAATATATTGAGGATGAGCTATAATGAAATTAAACGCCTGAGTCATATATTTGACAACTGTATCTATTACTGTCTGAATATCCATATGATGAAAACCGAATAAAAAGATATAAGGTTTTCGGAACCTATTCTCACAACTGGTGGTACATAAAAAAAATGCTATGTGAATAATCTAACAGAAACTTCATCATGTTCAGATAGATAGAGTTTTTCACGCAGATGAATTGGAGATATGATTTCGATTACATTCTTGGGGTGGTGGGTTCGTAATGGGGATAAAATTGCCCCAGGTATTCCTTTAATGGATACAGGGTAACATTTTGCCGCACCAAAGGTCCGATCTTCATCAATGAACCCATCGATTTCTACATATGGGCAATTATCCAACATTTCCCGTACGATAATATCGTGTTCTCGTTCCAGAAGGAGATTCAAGGTACCAGGGTAGGGATGAAAACCGAGCTTTTTTTCAAATTGGGTCGTATATCCCTTTCGAGTCACATAGTAATGTCCTTCTCCCATACCGGAAATGAGTTCTCCTTTTATTATGACAGCTTCCCGTTCTTCAAAAATGCACCGGAATTTGATATAATAATCACGTAAAAAATCCATTCCGTTTTCTGTAATTATAATTTTTTGTCCTTTAAGAGCACGTTTCTTAACTATTAATCCATTTTTTTCTAATTCCATCAATTTTCGAGAGGCAGTTTGTTGAGAACACCCAAGTATGGTACCCAGTTGCTGAGTGGTGATGGTGATGCCTTTCAGTGCATCCAGGTGGGCTAATTCCAATAACACAGTAAGCATAGTTTTACTCATTTTTGAGTTTATATAAAGATTTGTATAGAGTCAGACTGCATGGTATCAGAAGTATTAGACACAGTATTACAGCTTCTGATATGTTTAAATAATACGAAAAGATACTGATGGTATGAACTATGGTCTTGCACAATTGAATAATGGATACCTGTTTGTTCTCATGGAGAAATCCATCACTCATATCATGGTACCTCCACAGGTACCCGATACAATTGACATGGTGAGAGACAGTACAGCAGATGAAATAGCTCATAAAGCAAAAAGATGGATAGAACATGGAGAAGATTTTTCTTATCCTTTTTCAGTGACCGGAACTCCCTTCCAGAAGGCTGTATATAACATAACACAAACTATTCCTAAGGGGAAAGTTACAACATACAAGGCAATAGCAGAAAAGATGAACTCGCGGGCGTATCGCGCTGTGGGGCAGGCACTGCATGCAAATAAAATCCTTCTTCTCATACCCTGTCACAGAGTCATAGGTTCAGATAGAACACTGACTGGATTTGGCGGTGGAATAACTCTCAAACAACAGATTTTGGAAAATGAAGGAGTACACTTTGAAGGAGAAAAGGTGAAAAAAGAACATATTCTAGAGAGAATATAAATTCTTATTAATCAGTTGACAGAGGGAAATCTTTATAAGTAATGAATATATATTCATAAACATGCCAAGGCCACGGCAATCTCGGTGGGTTCGATTCGGACCAAAAGTGAAATTCTTTAAACCACAAGGGATACCACTACATGCACTGGAAGAGATTAATCTGGGAGTGGATGAACTGGAAGCAATTAGATTGGTGGATTTGGAATGTAAAGAACAGAAAGAAGCTGCTCAGATAATGAATATCTCTCAGCCAACGCTGCACAGAATACTCAAAGAAGCCAGAACAAAGATTGCAGATGCTTTGGTTTCCGGAAAAGCTCTCTGCATTGAGGGAGGGGATTATATACTCATACAGAGATGGTTCACCTGCTTCACCTGCGCTTATGAATGGGAGCTTCCCTACGGTGGGGGAAGACCAGAGTTCTGTCCGAGATGTAAATCCCCCAATATTGCAAGAGCTCCCGAAGATCGAGGATCTAACCGAAGTGGGAGAGGCCCAAAAAGACATGGATGGAAAGGCTCCCGCTTATAAAAGGTGATTACTTGGAAAAAAAAGTGGAAAAAGAAACAGATATTCAAGACAATCTCAAAGATGTTACCCATATACTCGTAGTAATGAGTGGGAAAGGAGGAGTGGGAAAAAGTACAGTGGCCGCAAATCTGGCTTTTGCCCTCTCTATTAAAGGAAAATCAGTAGGATTACTGGATTGTGATATCCATGGTCCCTCAATACCCAAATTGCTGGGCATTGAAAATACCCCACCCGAAGCCTCTCAGGGAGGTATTCAACCTATCATGGTTCCACCTTCATTGAAGGTGATGTCCATGGCTTTTTTGCTTCCCAGTACTGATTCACCGGTAATCTGGAGAGGTCCAGTTAAAATGAAAGTTCTGAAAGATTTTCTGGGACAGGTTAGGTGGGGGGATCTGGATTATCTGATTATTGATCTTCCACCAGGCACAGGAGATGAACCTCTGAGTATTGGTCAGCTGCTACCCAACAGTGATGGAGCAATCATCGTCACCACACCTCAGGATGTAGCACTCCTGTCTGTGAGAAAATCCATCACATTTGCCAAGACATTGAACATGTCTGTTATCGGGATCATTGAAAATATGAGTGGATTCATCTGTCCCCACTGTTCGAAAGAAATAAACATCTTTGGATCTGGAGGAGGAGAAAAGGCAGCCCAGGAATTGGGTCTTGCTTTTCTTGGAAAATTACCTCTCGATGCATCCATTGTGGAAAGTGGAGACGAAGGAAAGCCTTTTGTGTTTTTTCAAAAGGATACATCCACTTCAAAGACATTTTTTAAGATTGTAGAGAAAATAGAGGATATTTTAGAAAAAGAAAAGAAAAATTCATAAGGAGGTAAAAAAAATGAAAATAGGTATACCTGCAACTGATAAAACGTTGGAATCTCAAGTTGATGCTCGATTTGGACGTTGTCCTTATTTTGTCATTGTTGATACGGAGACTGATGAGGTCAAAGCGATCCCCAACGCAGCTTTACGGGCTTCAGGGGGTGCTGGAATTCAGGCTGCTCAGAAATTGGTCGATCAGGGTGTTGAAGCTATTATTGGTGCTAATTTTGGTCCCAATGCTTTCTTAACTCTCTCACATGGAGGGATAAAGATTTTCAATGGGTCTGGCACTATTTCAGCAGTTATTGAGCAATTCAAGAAGGGTGAATTACAAGAACTTTCAGATTCCAATGTACCCAAGAAAACAGGGGCATTTAGGTGATGTGTATGAAAGTAGGAATTCCCACTATGGGAAACAGAGGACTCACAGAAGAGATAAGTGCCCATTTTGGACGAGCTCCCACATTTACCATTGTGGACCTTGATACCCAAAATGTAGAAATTATAGACAATACCAGCGAGCATATGGGAGGAGTAGGATTACCTCCAGAGCTCATGGTCAAACATGGTGCACAAATAATGCTGTGCTCTGGTCTGGGGCCACGGGCTGTACATATGTTTGAATCGTATGGTATCAGGGTTTTTGTGGGCGCTTCGGGTACAGTGAAAGATACTCTTGATTTATGGAAAGAAAACATCTTGCAGGAAGCTACTGATGAAAATGCCTGCAAGATGCACGGACACTAATGGAGGTGATAATTATGCCACGAGGCGATGGAACAGGACCAATGGGTCAGGGCCCTCGAACTGGACGAGCTGCAGGGTACTGTGCAGGATATAATACACCAGGGTTTATGAACCCCGGTGTCGGTGGAGGATTCGGACGTGGAAGAGGATTCTGGGGCGGTGGACGCGGTAGAGGCTTCAGAGGATATTGGAGAACCCCCTATCCATATGCACCAGCACCAGCACCAGCACCAGCA
>AZIF01000273.1_pt1 | contig 26023 bp, 26 predicted proteins | sample 359031 | NCBI WGS metagenome assembly AZIF01 (sample SAMN02429710, study PRJNA222658) | marine sediment metagenome | biome: Sediment sample; isolation source: sample MGS-PRI from oil contaminated site at the harbour of Priolo Gargallo... | place: Italy: Priolo | collected 2011-03-08 | depth 6 m m
CTGCATGGGCGCAACAGACGCTGGGTGATCACGCAGATGATGTGAGGGGCTACCTGTATACACGGGATCAGCTGGAACAGGCACAAACTCATGATCCATACTGGAATGCGGCCCAGACTGAGATGGTACAGACAGGAAAGATGCACGGATACATGCGCATGTACTGGGGGAAAAAAATTTTAGAATGGTCTGAGACTCCAGCAGAAGCATTCAACACAGCTGTGGCCCTGAATAATGCATATGAACTGGATGGGAGAGATGCCAATGGATATACCGGTGTGGCATGGTGTTTTGGAAAACATGATCGACCCTGGAAGGAGCGCTCCATTTTTGGAAAGGTCCGCTACATGAATGATAGCGGTCTGGAGCGTAAATTTGATGCACAGGCCTATGTGGAGAAGGTATCTCAGCTATAAATTGTTCGGGAATCTATTTATTACAGAGAGCGCACATGTAGTATGATGTATCCTCCGTGCTGTGTGGTCACAGGTACACTACTCCCTGAATTGAGAATGAGGGTGACACGCTATCTGGAACAGGAGGGCTACTCCCAAACCAAAATTTCACACTTTTTACATGTATCACAGGCCATGGTATCCAAATATCTCTCCCAACCCCTCACTGAATCCAATGAAGAGCTGGATGAAGTGGCAAAAGAACTGGCACAGATGATGATCCAGGGAAAAGATGAGCAGGAAATCACCCTATACCTCTGTCAGACCTGCTTCCGGTGGCGGGAAGGAGGAATGACCTGCACCCTGCATGGCTTCACCCGTTGTGCTGTATGTACCCAGCTGAGGAATCCCCGTATTATGGGAGAAAAACAACAGGTGATTGAGAAGATTACAGAAGCAGTACTCATATTACAATCAGATTCCTCTATTATGCAGGTGATGCCCGAGGTGAGAATGAATGTGGCTATGGCACTGGAAGAATCCACCACTCCCATGGATGTGGCTGCGGTGCCGGGACGGTTAATTCCAGTGCATGGTACGGTGACTGCTGTATCTGATCCTGAATTTGGAGCTTCCCACCATCTGGCTTCCATCCTCCTCACCTGTAATAAGAAAGCAGTGGTCAATATCTGCTATTCGGAGGACATTAGAACAGCTATCACAAAGTGCGGCTTTACCATGTCTCTATCACCCGATACTCCAGCAGATGTGCTGGTAGATGAAGGAGGATTTGGGATCGAGCCCTGTGCATATGTATTTGGTCATGATGCAGTGGATGCTGCTCTCAGGGTGCAGAAGATTACAGAGCAGCTTTGATCACCTCGATGAGAGAGTGGGCCAGGGACTCTGTCTGTGGAGAGGGCATGGTCTCGTAGGGCCTGTGTTCGAAAACGTTACGCAGAATCAGAGGAATTTCTATCTGCACTCCCTTTTCTGGGGGTAAATTAACGACATTTTTGGGATTCTGACCTGAAAGATTCTTACAGATTCCTCTCTCTTCCACAGCATCTACCACCTCGAACTGGTCTTTTAGAGAGTGAAGTATTCTCTTTCGCAATACATGATTGAGTCCGCCGATACACAGGATGTTTTTCTTGATAATGTGGCCGTGGATGGATATTGCCGTTTTAACATGAGATAAAAATTCGGTGAGGGTCTGTGAGTGCCGGGGATCGATTTTGTTAGAAGAAATATGATATTTCCAGTCCCTCTTCTGAGTGCGAGGTGATATAACATAGAGAGACGCCTGTGAATGATGAGCAATATAATAGGCCAGTTGTTCTGTCCCCCGTTCGATATTTCCCCCATGGATCGCCATGACTCCCAGGGGACTGCGTAGAATGCTGTATTCCATGATGTCTTTTTCCAGCAACAACTCCGCCAGATTCATTCTCCCTTCTATTTTACAACTCCTTTAAAAGCTTGCGGTGATATATGCCACCTGCAGGGATTGCATCTTGCTGAATACTGTGAGTGCAGGAGCAGGTGTTCTCGTCTAGTCATCATTTCTCCATGAGTTCAAACATGGTATCTATTGCTCTTTTCGCCTTCTGTGCGATTTTAGGGTCGACGGTGATGAGATTTTCTTCATTTTTTTCTTTCAACACCCTTTCCAGAGACTCCAGGGTATTCATTTTCATGTTGGGACAGACCATATATACGGGAGTATAGAATATTTTCTTTCCTCCAGTTTCCTGGGTTAATCGATGAAGCATACCATTTTCTGTGCCAATAATAAATTCTGCTGCAGTTGAGTCTGTAACAAAGTTGAGAATGCCTTCGGTTCCACCCACATAATCTGCCATATCCACCACCTCAGCCTGACATTCAGGATGGACTGCTATCAGGGCTTTTGGGTGTTTTTTCTTTAATTGTAAGACATCTTCTGGCTGCAGAAGCTGGTGAGTTGCACAATTTCCTCCTGATGGCACAATAATAATTTCTTTTTCAGTAAATCTTCGTATATAGCTCCCTAAATTCCGATCAGGAGTGAAGATGATGTGGGGTGCCTGGAGGGCTTTCACAATGACAGGCGCATTGGAAGAGGTACAGATAGTGTCAGATACTGCTTTTACCTCTGCTGTGGTGTTGACATAGGAAACCACGGCTGCATCAGGATATGCCTGCCTGGCGGTGGTAATCTGGTCGGCTGTGACCTGGTGGGCCATGGGACATTCTGCCAGCGGTTCAGGCACGAATACCTGTTTATCAGGATTGAGAATAGCGGCTGTTTCTGCCATGAAATCCACTCCGCAGAAGATAATATCATCACAATCAACATCTCTGGCTAATTGACATAATTTTAAAGAATCCCCTGTATAATCTGCTCGTTCCTGGATTTCCGGCCGCTGATAATTGTGTGCTAATATAAGGGTCTTCATGAATATAACACCGTTATACTTATATATAAGCATTTCTGACATGGTGTATATGAAACCTCCCTGTGAACTGGCAGTACGGGAATTTCTTCCCTCTTTACGGGCTGCAATAGTGAAGGAATTATCAGAGACCTATCATATGAAACAGCAGGACATTGCTCATGCCCTGGGAATTACCCAGGCGTCAGTGAGTCAGTATCTCAATGTGGAACGGGGGAAGGAAGAACGATTCAAAAAACTGGAAGGATTCCATGAAACAGTGGAACAGATAGCAGATGCCATCACCTCAGAGAATATTTCCAGGATCACCATACTCAAATCCATCTGCCAGTTGTGTACCACCCTGAGAAAATCTGAAGAATTCTGTCGGGAACATCAGGAGATGCTCAATATTACAGGCTGCGATATCTGTAAGAGTCTTGAATAATTCACTCATGAAAGAGCTGGTACAGAATGTGGGCCTTTTTTTTACCGATTCCCTCCACTTTTCGAAGCTGGGTCTCAGAGGCATTGACCACTGCTGCCAGGGAGCCAAAATGATCCAGGAGATTTGCGGCGAGAACATCCCCGATGGAAGGAAGCGCAGAGAGCACATATCGTCTGCGGTCCATCTCCGGGAGATCGGGAGCACAGTGTTTACGAAACCAGCGGGGGTTGGGAGGCAGATCATGCTTTCCAGCCAGTTCTCGATTGATGAGGATTCTCATGCATTCAGAAAATTGTTCATCAGTTTCTGCTACGATGAGAGGAGTATCATACACAAAGAGGATTTCCATGTAGGCACCCATAATCTGGGGCCAGAAGGATTTTTCAGGTTCCATATAGTCAAAAGAGCCGTGGATGAGCAGTAATTTCCGTGTAATTTTTTCTCCTCCTATGGTATCGGCCTTCATGAAGCGGAGGAGTTGATCCCAGAGCCTGTTGGAACGGATGGAAGAAAGAAAATCGGGAACAGACTTTCGTTCAATGAGCACACCTCCTGTATGCAGAAGGAGAAAGTCACCCAGGGGCAACTGAGTGATTTCATAATGGAGAGGGGGTAAATGTGCTGTACAGAGTTCCTCCATGAGGGGGAGGACTGCTGTTTCTCGATAATCTATGAGTATTTTCATGACTATGAGAGTACTAAGAGCGTGAGGAGACAGATTCACTTTCGGTGAGTACGTCCTGCATCCTGTGGATTGCCTCCTCCAGTCGATCACTGACCAGAGATATTCTGTAATGGTAGGAGTAGTCTCCGAAGAAGGTTCCCGGAACTACTGATACTCCCTTGTCCAGAAGTCGGTTGCAAAAGGTCTGGGTCTCCAGGGGTATGCGGGGGAAGAGATAAAATGCTCCCTGACAGGGTACAAACTCGATTCCTACCGATGAAAGTGTTTTTTCTGCAATGCGTTTTCGTTCAGCATACATAACATGGGCCTGCTTCTGCAGGTCATCTTCGATTTCCAGTGCCTTGAGTGCTGCCCATTGAGCAAATTCCACAGGGCAGGTGACCACATGGGCCTGTATATTCTGCAGGGTTTCGATTCGTTCAGGACTGGAAATGGCATACCCAAGCCTGAATCCAGTCATGGATGCACTCTTGGAAAAACTGCCAATATAGATGAAATTCTCACACTCGAATTCCTGGAAGGAGGTGAAGGTGTCAAAGGTGAGAAAGGAATAAATTTCGTCTGCTAGTAAGGTGATGTGATTGTCATTACAGATATCCACCAGTTCCTTCATAGATTCTCTGGGGAGAATGGTACCGGTGGGATTATTGGGATAATTGGTGAGGAGTAAATCCACATTTTTATCCAGGGTTTCAAAGGAAGGGATAAATGAGTCTTCAAAGGTGGTATGGAGAATACTGTAGGGCTTGGATTTGATTTTGAGAATTTCCTCGTAGGCGGGCCAGCCAGGATGGATCACCGCTGCCCTGTTACAGGTTTCTATGGTGGCATAAATGGGAAGCTTTCCTCCAGCAGTGACAAAGACCTGAGATTCATCTACATCGTGTTTTTCTGCCAGAGCCCGACGCAATTCAGGTATACCGTATCCAGAAGTATACCTGGTTTTACCCTCCCGGAGAGCCTGGACAGCTGCATCGATTATACGTACATCCACTGGAAAATCGGGTTGGCCAATGTCCAGCCGGATTTCTGGATTTTGCTTTCTGATCATTTCAATATATGAATACATGGTGAGCATGGTATCAACTCCTGTGTTTCAGGAAAAAATTACCTTTAAAATCCTTTGTATTCCAGAGCAGCATACAGAGGTTTTTAAGGCATGAAGGGAAGGGGAAGCATGGGCAAGCACTTGTATGTGTTACTCGTCCTCGTATTAGGCGGGATGTCGGGATGTGTGCAGAATGAGAAAGCGGTGCAAGGACCCCTGGCAGTAGTATGGAAATTTGAAGACCTGCCACCAGATACTTCCCTTCCCTTTTTCTGTCTCTGTGATGACAGACTCATTCTTCACTGGCATCGAAATGAACTCTATTGCCTTTCCACGGAGAATGGTGATCTCCTGTGGTGTTATACCTCCCCGGGGAATTTTCTGGGAGATATTTGCTGTAAAGAACGAAAAATCTTTGTGATTTCAGAAGAAGGTGATTTTCAGAATGAATTGATTTGCCTTAATGTAGATACGGCAGATGTGATCTGGAAACACTCTGATATTGTTCTGCCAGAATATGCAGTCACCAGCGCATATGGTTATATATATGAGGAAGGCCTGACCTGTCTTGATTCAAATACTGGTAGCGAGATCTGGAAAAACAAACAGATATCCAGGATTCACAGTATCACAGCAGATGAGAAAACAGTAGTAGTGGGATTATATGAAAAAGAGGGAGGAGAATCACTGTATACGCTCTACTGTCTCGATTGCTGGACGGGGAAGATACTATGGCACCGACGTGATGACAACACTCCCAGTGGCCTTCTCATTGCAGGAGATGTTCTCTACAATCTGAACACTTTTGGTGTCCAGTGTCATGATCTTGAAACGGGAACTATGGTGTGGCGGAATGATTGCGGTCGGGTATACCAGGGAACTGCTGGCGCTGGAAGGATTTATGTTGTGCCGTGGGGGGAAGATGTGCTCTGTTTGGATGCAGTATCGGGAAGGGAGCTGTGGCGGTTCGAAATCGTGGGAAAGGAAGTTGGGATGTACCATCCTGTAGAATGGGTGGGCAGCTGGCTTTCTCCCTTCATCGGTGATGGGTGTGTATATACTGGATCACAGGTGCGCAATCCCTATGTCTACTGCCTGGATGCAGAGACAGGGATCATGAAGTGGCGATTTGAAAAAGGAATCCAGTGGATGTCAGCCCCTGCAATAAAGGGATCCTTGCTATTCTATGTCACAGACCATAGGGTATGTTGTTACAGAAAAAATAAGGTCAATGAATCTATGCAGGGAGACCACAATATAGATAAAAATTTTTATCGGTTCTATTTTTGAAAAAAAAGTTTGAAATACAGATACATCAGTGAATTTCATGTAAAAATACTGGGAATGTGTTATAGTTATCTGTAGCGATGAAAATATGAATTTAAAAAAAAATAATTGAGTCACGCATATGTTGCAAATACTTGTCGCTTGACCTGACTGTTTCAGAGGCTAAGCACCTCAGGCGGTTAGTACTGGTGGGCTGAACTGCTCGCCGAAGCTCGCAGCTTACACCCCCAGCCTATCAAACCCATCTTCTATGGGAGCCTTCGTCACCTGTCGGCGTTGCTGTCACCAGCCCCACCATGTGACAGGAGAATGGGTATTTCGTTTTGGGAATGGCTTCAGGCTTAGATGCATTCAGCCTTTATCCACTATGGCGTAGCTACTCGGCAGTGCCTTGTCAGACAACCGATCCACCAGAGGCCACGGCAACCTGTTCCTTTCGTACTGGGGCTACCTTCCCCTCAAATACCCGACACCCCCAACAGATAGCATCCAATCTGTCTCACGACGATCTAAACCCAGCTCATGTTCTCCTTTGATGGGCGAACAACCCCACCCTTGGGTCCTGCTGCAGACCCAGGTTGGAGAAAACCGACAGCGAGGTAGCAAGCATCGGGGTCGATATGTACTCTTGCCCGATACAACCCTGTTATCCCCGGGGTAGTTTTTCTGTCACCACAAGCCCCCACTAATGAGGACATTGTGTCTCGCTAGGCCAGGCTTTCACCTCTGGATCGCTTACTGGCAACAATCCAGTCAAGCTGGCTTTTGCCCTTGCACTCTACGATGGATTTCTGACCCATCTGAGCCAGCCTTAGGGCGCCCTTGATATCTTTTCAAGGGCGTGCCGCCCCAGCCAAACTACCTACCTACCGATGTTCCGTCCGTAAACGGTGAGTGACACAAATACAAAAGGGTGGTATCTCACGGTTGCCTCCACTTCATCTAGCGATGAAGCTTCGATGGCTCCCACCTATGCTGCACAATCATATTCGAATCACAACGACAGGCTGTAGTAAAACTCCACGGGGTCTTCGCTTCCCGTTGGGGGTCCCTGGCATGTGCACCAGGCAGTGGGTTCACTGGGTTCCAGTTGGGGACAGCGAGGCTCTCGTTCCGCCATTCATGCAAGCCACCAATTAAGCGGCAAGGTATTACGCTACCTTAAGAGAGTTATAGTTACTCCCGCCGTTTACCGGCGCTTAGCCCCGTTGAAACAGGGTTTCACGTACCGGCACTGGGCAGACGTCACAAGCTGTACACACCCTTTCGGGCTCGCAGCTTGCTGTGTTTTTATTAAACAGTCGGAGCCTCCATGTCACTGCGACGCATTTCTCACGAAATGCGCACCCCATATACCGAAGGTATGAGGCAAATTTGCCGAGTTCCCTCAACTGGAGTATCCCAACACACCTTAGGCTTCTCACCTAGGGGCACCTGTGTCGGATCTCAGTACGGACACAAAAGCATACATCTTTTCCCTTTTCACTGATCCGTGGAATCAACCAAACCCAACTTAAGTGTCAGGCTGTTGCTGTTTTCATCCAGTTCTCTGCATGACGCATCTCCCTGGATTTATACAGGTAAATGGGACGACGATCCCACTTGATTTATCCATAGATGTTAGGAAAAGATACGAACGTTACCGCTATTGCTTTTATGGCACAGGAATATTAACCTGTTTCCCTTTCGATCATCTGGAATTGCCAATGATCTTAGGACCGGCTCACCCTCAGCTGACGAACATTGCTGAGGAATCCTAGCCCCTTCGGCGGCAGAGATTCTCACTCTGCTTTGCTGTTACTACCAGCAGGATTCTCTATCCCGAAAGGTCCACTGTTGCTCTCGCAGCAGCTTCTGCCCTATCGAGATGCTTCCCTACCAAATCACTTTCGCGTTCCAAAGTATCGGCGGCGGGCTTGAGTCCCGTCCATTTTAGGCGCCCTCAACCTAGACGGGTGAGCTGTTACGCACTCTTTAAAGGTTAGCTGCTTCTAAGCTTACCTCCCCGCTGTATAGGGCTAAGGACATCCTTTCACTTAGCCAGCGCTTAGGGGCCTTAACTTTGGGTTGGGTTGTTTCCCTTTTGCAATGTGAGCTTACCCCACACCACTCACTCCAGAGGTCTACGATGTCGATAGCTTCGGAGTTTGACAGAATGCCGAGGAATTTCTCCCCCTAAACACTCAATCAGTGCTCTACTCTACCGACTATCTCGCTCTGAGCTGAACTACGGCTCATTTCGGGAAGAACCAGCTATCTCCAGTCTCGATTGGCCTATCACCCCTATTCCCAGGTCAGAGGAACGATTTGTACGTCAGAACCCCTTCAGGCCTCCGTCTCTCTGGTGAGAGATTTCACCTTGCCCAGGAATAGATCGACTGGTTTCGGGTCTTATAGCAGTGACTTCAGGCGCTTTCACACCTCGTCCCTTGCAAACGCTGCGGACTTGTTGGTTTCCCTATAACTTGGAAGTTTGAACTTCTTAATTTCGCCACTGCCATAAACTCCCTGCCCCGTGTTTCTAGACGGACGACAGGACATTGGTCATCTTATCTCAGGAACTCCTTTGCAGAAGTTACTTTCAACAAGAGTCTACCCTTTCATGCCCTGCCCAATCGTCACCATTTAGGTTCAGGCTCTTTGCACCCCCCTTCCGGGGTACTTTTCAGCTTTCCCTCACGGTACTAGTGCGCTATCGGTTTCAGAACGTATTTAGAGTTGGGAGTTAGTGTCTCCCATATTCATGCGAGATTTCCAACCCGCACTACTCTGGAATATGTACCCACAGTGTACATTTACAGTTACGGGACTGTCACCCTCTCTGGTACTTCGTTCCAGAAGATTTCACCTTCATGTACGCTGCAGTTGCACACATCCTTACACCACATCTCCTGAATAATCAGGATTCAGTTTGCCCTTCGCCGTGTTCAGTCGCCCTTACTAACGGCATCGCAATTGCTTTCTTTTCCTTTCCCTACTGAGATGTTTCACTTCGGGAAGTTCCTTCTCCTTACGGAGTAAACGGGATGTCCCATTCGGGAATCTCCGGTTCTAAGGCTACATACGCCTCGCCGGAGCTTTTCGCAGCTGGCCACGCCCTTCATCAGCGTTCTGAACCTAGCCATCCACTAAATGGTTGTGGTGCCTAGTTCTTACTAAAGCCAGGGTCAATTAGCGAGTATTTACAACATATGCATGACATCACTATCACAAAAAGTGATTCTGTCCTTCATATAAAGGTAGGAAGTACCTAATATGGTGGACTCGGCGGGATTTGAACCCGCGGCCTCTGGCTTGCAAAGCCAGCGCTCATTCCACCTGAGCTACGAGCCCGGAACATTATGATATGTGACTTTATGGTGTCTGAGCCTCTAAAGGAATTTGGAGGTGATCTAGCCGCAGGTTCCCCTACGGCTACCTTGTTACGACTTTACCCCCCTTGCAGAACTTGGATTCGAATTTGCCATTGACAGATCCTCATCCAAGCCCTACTCAGGTGATATGACGGGCGGTGTGTGCAAGGAGCAGGGACGTATTCACCGCGCGATAATGACACGCGATTACTAGGGATTCCAGCTTCATGAGGGCGAGTTTCAGCCCTCAATCCGGACTGAGATTACGTTTAGGGGATTACCTTCACTTTTCAGTGTCGGAACCCATTGTCGTAACCATTGTAGGCCGCGTGTAGCCCGGGGGATTCGGGGCATACTGACCTACCGTTGCCCCCTCCTTCCTCTGCTTTAGCAGCAGCGGTCCCCTCAGAGTCCCCATCATTCCATAGGAATTTGCTGGTAACTGAGGGTGGGGGTCTCGTTCGTTACCTCACTTAAGAGGACACCTCACGGTACGAACTGACGGCGGCCATGCACCTCCTCTCGGCTCGTCAGGCAAAGTCATCAACTTGGCCATCATACTGCCGTCGCCTCCGGTGAGTTTTCCGGCGTTGAATCCAATTAAACCGCAGCCTCCACCCCTTGTGGTGCTCCCCCGCCAATTCCTTTAAGTTTCAGCCTTGCGGCCGTACTCCCCAGGCGGCGGACTTAATGGTTTCCCTTCGGCACAGAGATATCTCGTGGATATCCCCACACCTAGTCCGCATGATTTACGCCCAGGACTACCCGGGTATCTAATCCGGCTCGCTCCCCTGGGTTTCGTCCCTCACCGTCAGGCCCGTTCCAGTTGGACGCCTTCGCCACCGGTGGTCCCCCCAGGATTACAGGATTTTACCCCTACCCCGGGAGTACCTCCAACCTCTCCCGGCCTCAAGATAAACAGTATCTCCAGAAGGCTTACGCTTGAACGTAAGATTTACCTAGAGACTCATTTATCCGGCTACGGACGCTTTAAGCCCAATAAAAACGGCAACCACTCGGGCTGCTGGTGTTACCGCGGCGGCTGGCACCAGTCTTACCCAGCCCTTATTCCTCTGGCTCCTAACACCAGAGAAAAGCCCTTGCAATACAAGGGCACTTGGGGTTCCCCGCTCACTCTTTCGAGCATTGGCGAGTTTTCGCACCTGCTGCGCCCCGTAGGGCCTGGGGCCTTGTCTCAGTCCCCATCTCCGGGCTCCAGCTCTCACTGCCCGTACCGATCGTAGGCTTGGTGGGCCATTACCCCACCAACTACCTAATCAGCCGCAGGCCCATTCTCAGGCGCCGGAGCTTTCGATACAGAATCATTCCAGATTCCTGTGTCTACCGGGTATTAGCTCCAGTTTCCCGGAGTTATTCCCGACCTGAGAGTAGGTTACCCACGTGTTACTGAGCCGTATGCCGCTGACACGAAGTCCGCTCGACTCGCATGGTTAAGTCGAACCCCAATAGCAGTCGCCTTCGGCAGGATCGACCGAGGTTGCACGAATTCTAGTGGAGGCTCAGATTTCACCAAGCCATTACCATCATCAAATCTGAATATATTCCAGATTCTCATATCGTATATCCCATGAGGAGAGCGACTTATCATCTAAAGAGCATCTGCTCATCCAGAGATAAAATCCCTTATCAAAGTCGACGCCATGGTAATGGGACTATCATATAGTTAATCGTGAAACGCTTTTAAACGTTTCGGTGCAACAGGAGAGAGTCTTACTTTTAAATCTTTCGGTTCTTATGAAGAAAAAGTCGTAATCTATGAAAATGGTTGAGTTACTATCATACCGTCGGGAATTCTGTCCACAAGAGAGGGAATATATTCTCGATCATCCTCTCTCAAGAAAATCACATCATACAGTAAAATATTCATTATATTGAGAAATTTCGAGTATAGTTTATAAAGAGCCTGATGAAACCCGGTATTGGTCGTCGATGAAGGTGACTACCTGTGAAGCTGCAGTATCTCCTCTTTTACCAAATTTGTGTATTGAATTAAAATGATTTCTACCAGGCAGTATGTAATGACGTGAAAAAGGTACTACATCATGAAAACGAAGGCTTTGAGCTTTGAGTATTACGGGATCCTTTTCTGCAACCATTACCAGGAAGGGGGGTGATTTTCCCGATACATGATACACAGGTGATGCATCCTTCCAGGTATGAGGGTTCTTCCCAAAGGCGGGAGGGATAATACTTCTCCCAAAAGAAGTGTTCATGAGTGCGGGAATATCAAAAATACCACTGATACAGACGACTCCCTTGATGAACTTGATGGGAATGTGCTTTCTGTATTCGGGATGTAATGATACCAGTGCCACCAGGTGAGCCCCGGCAGAATGACCCATGAGACATATTCCTCCAGTGGTCCCAATATAGTGGGGAGCCTCATTCATACTCCACTGGATAGCGCGGGTGACATCGATACAATGGTCTGGATACAGCACTTCTGGGGAAAGCCGGTAATTGATCACAGCAGTTCCAATACCCTTCCGAGCGAGCGCTCTTCCCACATGCTCATGCATGGATTTATCGCCAATGCTCCAGGCCCCTCCATGAACGAAAAGGAGCATGGCACAGGTGCCAGTATCCTGTGGAATATATAAATCAAGAAGATGTTTTTTATGGTGATACTCACTTCCTGTATAATAGGACAGGTCCTTGTAGGTGGTAACAGAATGCATGTGATCTCCTTATTATTCTATAAGATTCATAAAAATCTTGAGGTGGGTATTCTCCAGAGATAACACTGAGTGTAGAGAAGGAAAGGATTTTAAAGATGAACCGTCCACTATACTGGCATGAACCCAGGTCCTCTGCAAAAAGAATATCTAGCAGGATATTGTGGTGATTTTTGCGGTAAATGTCCCCAGTATCCACAGACATGTGCTGGCTGTATTCCTTCCCTGCATCCAGAGTGCACATTTATTCAATGCTGTAGATCTAAATCTATAACCCATTGCGGAGAATGTGAGGACTTCCCCTGTGAATCCTTAATCCATTTTGTACCAGATGATAGACCGGAATGCCCTCCAGGTTACCATATCGAGAATTGTAAAAAAAGGATGAGCATGGGAACACGTTCCTGGATTGAGTCTGAAACTCGAAAATGGAATTCACCATGAATTGATACTCTACTCTCTGTGAGGATTCTGCAGAGAGGATGAATTTCCTTTCTTTCAAGATGTTGTGGTGCTATTTGACAGTATTTCACCGCTTTTGAGGGTAACGTTTACCACACACCAGTGAAAAATTCCATGAAAGCAGTGTTGAATTCACAGTATTATGTAATGATGCACTTTTGAGGAAATAATGGAGTGTGCTATCGGAGAAGATATTGAGATATTTTTTCGAGAGAAAATACAGTTCCTTGCTTTCTTTTCTATTTGGAATGTGCTTTCTCTTGAGGATGAATTTGAAATAATGAATGAAAAATTTAATCACTGCAGCTGTTCTGCCCATTTTTTTATGGAATGGATCATAGGCAAGGAGCATCAGTACCCATATAGGCACCAGGGGAAGTGAGGCTACTGGATTGAACCATCCACAAACCAGGGCAGCTATTCCCACAAGTACCAGGGAGAGTATCCATGCAGCCATGTGCCCCTGATGTCGAAGTTCTTTGGCTATGAACAATCCATTCTCTCCGAGGCACCTGTGGATTTCTTTCAAAACAGATTCCAGCACATCCCGGTGCAGGACGGAGAGAAAATAATCCGAAAGGATGATGTCAAATTGTCCATCTTTGAAGGGCAGGTGATTGCCCCGACAGCAGATAATTTTTTTTTCAATGGATTTCACATGGGTAATCATTTCAAATGAAAAATCAATAGCATATATATGTGCATGTGGGAGAAATGTTTTGATCAATTTCAGGAAAGCTCCGTTAGTCACACCCAGTACCAGAATGGTAAGAGCTGAATCAGGGATATGGTGTGCATAAAAAGAGTCCCATGCCCAGGTAGGGTTAACAGTGACCACATCTTTCCAGTATTTTGATGCAATGTCCCAGTAATGCAGATCTTCCCGGGATTCAACAGCTCCTGGCGAAGGGGAAGGAGCATTGATTGAGGATTTTTCCATTTTTTTCACCTGTTTTCATAGATTATGTTCAGTCCCGTTCTTTTTACACCTTAAAATCGTTTGTTCCACAAAGATGAAAGGGTAATAAACGATTTTATGGCCGTATTGTTGATTGGATTTTTCAACCGGATGAATCCATAAAGATTTTCTTTTTCAAATCCCATTCTGTCTTTGAAAGTGTAGGCAGTGGTACCAAAATAGATTCTCTGTTGATTCCTTTCAATAGCACGTGCAATTTCTTCATAGTACATGAGAAAATAGGCCTGGTATTTTCTGTACCGGGGATCTATACCTGCCGCCCGGCAGTGGCAGGAGAGAGAAGAATTGAGGGTGAGTCCATAAGCCAGGGGGATGTCGTCCTTGAATATGATGAGCAGTTCGGCTGTATCCTGGCAATTTTTTTCCAGTGCTTCATAAAATCGTTCCGGGAGATACCATCGATAATCTTGATGATGTGTACACACCTGTTCCTGGAGGTAACTGGCCACAGATTTCCATTTTGAAAATTCATTGGTGACCACTGTTTTTAATTTCCATCGTTTTTTTGTTTTGTTTATTGTATTTCTCACATTTCCTCTAATTTTTCTATGTAAAGAACTGAGATAATCATCAAAATCAGTAAAGGGTAAATCAAGATAGGTATTCTCATACATGGGAAAGGGGGTAAAGGAAGAAAAATGGGGTCTCAAGTAGTCATATTCTTTCTGAGCAAAATTGAGGAATAATATTCCTTTCAAGTGTTCTTCTTCTTGTATGTCATGGAGTTGTTCCAGTAATACACGAGAATGCTCCAGATCACGGGAGAAAAAGGCGTGAGAGGTGGCTAGAGGGGATCGTAATTCTAAGAAAGGCATTTCTATGCCATAGATCTTCTGCCGATACGGGTACGCACATGCTGCTGCTACCAGATTTTTCTGTTCTCTGAGGAACACATATCGCATGGAACGAATGGTAGAATCTTCGACCGTTCTAAACCAGGAATGTAATCTATCTGGACGAAAGGTTCCCACAAATAGATTCCATTCTTTTTCTTGAATATCCCGGATGGTATGTGATGTTATGACTTCCATGGAAGTTCCTCAGGATTGTTATTAGAGATGAATCATGATCATGGTGTTTATGTGTCGTTATAGATTATTATGATTAATTCCTAAAAATTCAATGAAAGTATGTTGTTAAGAGATTATAGCAATTCTTGATTTATACTTTATTTTCAGTACCATATTACTTTTTTTAAGAATATGCTCCTTATAAATGTATGCCTTTCTGTTGAAGAACATTCATGGAAGGCGAGAATCCTCTCTTCACTGTGCAGACAGTCTATATTGGGATAATAATTCCCCGAAGATGAGTAATCTGGGGTGGGACTTATCGGGTCATACTATCTCTATATGGGAACAATAGTTCCCCGAAGATGTGGTGCTACCGTACCGGTGGATGAGATATATTCTGAGAGTCCGTCAACAGCATGGACAGAAAGTACCTGTCGATTCTCCCCGTATTTTTCAGGAACCCCCTGGGCAGTTAAAAAACAGCACCGGTATGTATGACGGGGTCCCATTCTTTTTCCATTGATAAATATTTCTAAAACCCGGTGTCCTTCTGGATTTTCAATCTTGAAGTATATATGTAATCCCATGCATCTCTTCACATACCCCCCCATCTGGTTATATGGATTACGGGAAAAGGTGTGTTCCAGATTTTCTTCTATCATGATCTTCAATTCTTCCCCGGTGATGTCACAGAGGGTGAGGGGAGGATTTGTGGGAACAATATTCCAGAGGTCATTCACTGTCAGGGGACCGGGGGAAACTGGAGCACCATATCTCCATCCATTTGAAAATGCCAGTTCTGCATGGGTGGCATGGAGGAGGGATTCCAGGAGTAGGTTATCCATGGTGGTTTCCATCACACCATAGCGATGGAGGGGAATCTGAGTTTTTCCCACTACCTGTTGGAGCAGTTCCTGGTGGGGTGCTGTAATCTCGTGAACCAGGGCATCCACGTGTGGATCGGGAGGAATTGATTCAGTGACTGGAATGAGTTCATGGGAGTGTCCGGTTATGGATCCATCTTCCACTGTGACATCCAGTCTCCCTACAAATGAACCATGGCATCCTGATTGCATGAGTACAGTTCCATGCTCGATTATGGGGGTATACATTCGGTTATGGGTGTGCCCGCTCAAAAGCACATCTATCCCTCTCACCTGGGAAGCCAGCTGTACCTCCTGAGGGAAACCCAGATGGGAGAGAACAACTACCAGATCTACCCTCTGTTCCTCTCTGAGTTCCTGTATATATGCAGGGAGTTCTTCATTACCCAGGGTGAGGTAGATGCCTTTGCTGAAGGAGGAGGGCATTGTCTTATCCACGATGGTATTTGCCACGCCGATGATTCCAATACACAGTCCCCCTCGTTCTATAATGGTGTATGGAGGAAAAATCAATTCATGTGAGGTCTCATCATAACAGTTGAGAGCCAGGACAGGATAGGTTAATTTTTGGGAAAGAGCCTTGAAATGAGCAGGCCCATAGGCAAATTCCCAGTGGGCTGTCATGGCATCGAAGCAGAGGGAGTTGAGTACTGGAATCATGGCCTCTCCCTGGCTCTGGATGACAGGATAGGTTCCGTGAAGCGTATCCCCATTATCCAGCGTTACCACTGAATCTGTATGTTCAGATCTCACTGTGTTGAAGATGTGTGCAATACGGGCATAACCCCCACAGGTAAGAAATCGATCCTTGGACCCCTGCCAGAAGAGTTCTGGATGGGGTGATACATAAGCATGACTGTCATTTATCTGGAGAAAAGTAATCCGACCAGTTCTGGACATGATATGACTTCCTTGTAGGTATGGAAGTCCTGCAATATATAGGTATCCTCTCTCCGTATAATGCAGCAGACCAAATCCCGTAATATTCACTCTCTTTCATCTGTTCCATGAGTAACCTTTAAAAGAATTACCCGGAACATGAGCATGATGAATGTTTCATTGATAATACCTGCATACAATGAAGCTCACCATCTCTCTCACCTTCTCACTTCAATCCCCCCCTGTATTGATGAAGTAATTGTGATAGATGATGGAAGCTGTGATAATACTGCTGCTGTTGCTCAGGCGCATGGAGCAGTGGTAATTCAGCATGCGAGAAATTGGGGAAAGGGCATGGCCATGGTATCGGGTATACAGAAAGCCAGGGGAGATATTGTGGTGTTTATGGATGCTGATCTGCAGCATCGTCCTGAGGACATCTATCGATTGATAGAGCCCATTGCAGAAGATAGAGCTGATCTCTCCATAGGGGTGAGAACCCTGGGTTCCCGCAAGACCATGCCTGCTCAGAGGAGAATCACCAATTTCCTGGGAAATTTTCTTGTCTATTGTATGATCAAGCAATGGATTGCAGATACACAATCAGGGTTCAGGGCAGTGAGGAAACCATTTTTAGACCAGATGAAATTTAAGAGTAAGAGATATGAAATAGAAATAGAAATGCTCAAATGGGCAGCTCAACTCAAGATGCGAATCTCAGAAGTCCCCATCGAAATTAAATATGGACAGGAGAAATCTCACTGGAAGGTGAGAAATCTATTCCGTGTCTTGAAAATACTCTTTTAGGAGGAGATAGAATGGAAAATAAGATAATAGAATTTGTGAAAGCGCACGAAACATGGAGAAGCCAATGTATTAATCTGATCGCTTCGGAAAATATGTCCTCTCGCACCATGGATAGGGCAGTGTGTTCGGGATTCATGCACAAATATGCGGAAGGCTGGCCAGAAAATAGATATTATCAGGGATGTTTATATGTGGATAAAGCTGAATTGCAGGGAAATTCCTATTTTTATCAGCTTTTTAATCCAGATTATGTGGATCTCCGTCCAGTTTCAGGAGCTACAGCCAATATTGCTTTGTTTTTTGGGTTAACACGACCCGGAGATACTATTCTGAGCTTGAATACCTCTACAGGGGGACATATTACTCATGCCCAGTTTGGAGCGGCTGGATTGCGGGGATTACAGGTAGTAACCTTTCCCTATGATAACAGAGAAATGAATATAGATATTGATGAAACAATTAAGATTGTCCGGGAAAAGAAGCCAAAAATGATTGTATTTGGAGCATCACTATTTTTATTTCCTCACCCTGTCAAGGAGATAAAAGCAGTTGCTGATGAAGTGGATGCTCTGGTAGCGTACGACGCAGCCCATGTACTGGGGTTGATTGCAGGAAAGAGATTCCAGAATCCCTTTGCAGAAGGAGCACATATTATCACTGGATCCACCCATAAGACCTTTCCCGGTCCACAGGGAGGAGTGATCATGATAAAAGGGCTGGACCAGGAAAAAGCTGCCAATTTACAGTGGGCAATTTTCCCGGGTGTGATGAGCAATCATCACCTGCACCACATGGCAGCAAAAGGTATTACTGCTGCAGAAATGCTGGCTCATGGGGAAGCATATGCAGATCAGATTATTGCAAATGCTCAGGCTCTCGGACAGGCCCTTCATGAAGAAGGATTTTCTGTGGTGGCTGAACACAAGGGATTCACAGAGTCCCATCAGATTGCTCTGGATTTCAAAGATTTTATTGGAAAATGGGCAGCCCAGACACTGGAAAAAGCAAATGTCATCACCAACAAGAATCTCTTGCCCTGGGATCCCGTGGAAAATTCAGATAATCCTTCAGGCATGCGATTGGGTACCCAGGAAATGACCCGCATGGGCATGAAGGAATCGGAAATGAAATATATTGCAGAAATCTTTCGGAAAGTCATTTTAGATAAAAAGGATCCTCAGGATGTGAAAAAAGAAGTCAGTGAGTTCCGCAAAGAGTATCAGAAAGTGCATTACAGTTTTGACGAGGATTAATATGCGAACTGATTCTGAAATTGCAGCATATATAGAGGCCATGAAAACAAGAGAAATGCCTACCTGGGTACAGGGAAGCAGACTCAATCATGATGCGGTACGCGACGATCTTCTGGATTTCACCAAGTGGCTGCTGGAGATTGAATGACAGAAGGACCTATCATTCTTTCTTGTGGGAATCCAGTCGTGTTCTGGGCTGGAATTCTCCACATTTTCTGACACACAGGCGTGTTTGATCCATTCGTGATGGTTTTCTACAGTAAAATACCGGACCATTGGCTTTATTTCCTCTTTTTTCTGCGAAAAGACAGCCAAAATCAATTCTACCAAAATCGTCTTCCAACCGTATGGATTTTTCTTCCTGATCACTGACCTCCACTATAGTGGTATCTTCCAGTGCATGAATTCTGTGTTTTGACTGGGGCTCGAATCGTAATGTCTTTCCAGTTTCAAAAAGATATTCGATGTCATCGATGATGCAGTAAATTTTCCCTTCCAGGAGGAACAGGGTCTCCATTTTGTGTTCATGGTAATGGTAGGAAAGGCGCTGTCCCTTTGAAATATTGAGAATTTTTCCGATGTAAAAACTTTCATTGGCAAAGGTGATCTCGGTTCCCCAGGGTTTTTCCAGGACCCGCTGCATGAATATTTTATCTTCATAAAATATATAAAGGTTTCTATATGCCACAACCAGTACAGCAGAGTGAGAATTGTCAAGTAAAATAAACGGGCCGCGAGGGATTTGAACCCCCGACCCACAGGTTAAGAGCCTGTTGCTCTGCCAGACTGAGCTAGCGGCCCATCCTGTAATGGTTTAATATCTATAAAAATGTTATGGTAATGCCTGTGTACAGAGAGATGCGTACCCCCTCATTTTTCCATTCAGCAGGGAGGCTCTCCTACTATACTTTTTTTATTTTTTTCTCCTTTTTATCATCTGTACAGATGATACATAAAACCCTATGAACAAAGCATTTTTTTTCAGATATTCCTTGGATGTATAGTGGATATCTTTATATGTAATACGCAATATAGAGTGTATGTGTGCAAACACAGATAAACTATGGATCAGGAGGTATTTTTAATGGATGTAAATGAAGCAATTAAGAGTAGAAGAACTGTCAGAGAATTTAAAGATACACATGTACCCGATGATATAATATTGGAAATTTTGGAAACTGCAAAATGGTCTCCCAGTCCTGTAAACAGCCAGCCATGGAAATTTATTATCATACGAAATAAAGATACACTCGAGAAATTGAAAGCGTATGCAAAATATGGAGGCCACCTCCTGGAGGCCCCTATGGCTATTGCGGTAGTTGTCACGCATATCGAAGGATTTCACTGGTACAACGAAATCCAGGAGAATAAATATGCAGGTGCGGTAGTAGCTGCCAATCTGATGCTGGCAGCATGGGAAAAGGGAATTGGAACTGGATGGGTCTCCATTGAACGTGATAAAGTAAATACAATACTCCAGATACCTGAAGGAAATACGGTGATCACCATCATGCCCATTGGATATCCTGTGCATGTAGAACCCCATGCCGAGGATGATAGAAAACCGCTGGACTGGATGGTCTTTGCTGAACAGTATGGGGAACGATTTCCGCGGTTAGCTGAATCCAAAGTAAAGGAAAAATGGAAGAAGTAATATATTTTTTCCATCTCTTTTTCATTCAAGTATGAAAATTTTAAAATTTTGTCATCTGAGAGAGTGACTATCATGCACATCCATCATATTCATATGATAGTGGTTCTCAAAGATGAATCGATAAAAAAAGGAGAAAAATAAAAATTAAAAAAGGAAGAATAAAAAAAAGAGTTATTCGATTTCCTGCTCGAATTTCTTGATGAGGGTATTGAGTTCGGTGAGTTCCTTCTGGTCCAGTACGTTCCTGATGAGTTCATCAGCTACTGCATCTATTTCTGAACGAATTTCTTCCAGGGTATCAGGGTCAGAAATGTGTACAGATTTTCCTTTTTTCTCCATTGTCCCTGCAGTTTTCCGGATAGTTAATTTGAATCCATCAGACTGAAGAATTCTCTTCTCGCCTTTACTGTAGAGTTTGAAGGATTCAGAACGAAGGATTTTCTTGTCTTCGTCTATGACAAGATCGATATTATCGGTGCGGATTTTTATTCTGTGGTTGGCGATGATGTGCTGGTCTCCTCTGATGAATTCTGTATCTCCATTGGTCCTGATGGTTATATCTTCATCTTTACTCCGTATGGTGATGATCAATCCCTTTGATCTGAATCGTTTACTCTCTCCATAATCGTTAAATTCCCAGGGACCCACCCTGACATGTTCGTGACCTGGTCCATCTTTTATCTCAATGGGACCAACCTTGACATGACTTCCATGAGCAGTCTCTCTCACCTTGATAAAGGGAAGATCGATCTCTGTTTTTTTGAGTTTTCGTTTCACTTCATCTGTGAATTTTCCTTTGAGCTGCAGACGGGCCAGTTCCAGCACTTCATCCTTGGACAATCCAATAGTGTCAAAGTCCTGCTGTTCAGCACTGCGGAGAGTATGTGATGATCTCACAGACTCCCAATCGCTTCCCGAAATCATGGTAATCCCCCTGTACACATCGGAGTATTCCTTGATGGTGGCATCTACACGATAGGAACCGGCACCAAAGTAGATTCCTCCTATTTCTTTTCCTCCCATCACCGGAATGAAGATGGAACCTTTCTGTATATCCACCTGAGCCTTTTTCTGGGCTATTTTTATGTCCTGGTCGACCACATGGACTTCTTCTGAAATGTGGGGTTCTTCCTCTTCTTCGATTTCAACGAAGAAGGCAGGACGTTTGCGTATTCCTCCCAAAATGAATCCCAGTCCAATGGAAAAGAGACCCACTACGATGATGGGATCTGAATAGGCCTGGAATATATCAAAGAGGTGGATGAGCACCCAGAAGAAAATAGATACTGTACCGATGGCGAAGAAAACCGATCGTGCAGCCCAGAACGGGCTTTTCTGTCGTGCAGATTTTACTGCATAGCCAATAACTACCAGGAAAATACCCCCTGCCAGGAAATAGTTGATGTCCACACCGATTTCCAGATCACCGAACCAACCAATCCATCGCAGGATGGAAAAGAGGATCCATAACCCAATCAGTGGCCACCCAATATTGGTGAGTACTTTCTGTACTTTCTTTCCAGCAGTGTATCGCTTCCTGAAGGCTGTGGGAATACGTGAGAGGATATGGAATCCCACAGCAAGCTGCAGAAACTCTATTTCATAGTCATATGCGCCCAGAATATTTGTAACAGCTGCGATGAACCACAGGATGGCAAATAAGCCTGCTATTCTTCCTAATGTTTCCTTTGCTACATCTAATTGGTCTTTCATTCAAATACACCTTCCATGGTTTTCAATTCGCTAATAATTTTGAGAATGTCTGAAAAGCCAAGATTGATTTTCATACCGTGCTCTGTGATATCAAATTTACCCTGGGATTGGAGCTCTTTGAGCAAGTCCAAGATATTTTCCAGTTTTTCAGATTGCACTGTTTCAACCCCCAGAAAATGAGTTCCACAGGGGCAGTGGAATTCTTCCATATCAAAATCGGAGAGAATACTGTCTCCTTCATTACAAAACTCACGGAATGAAATTTTTTTCTTGACATGCAGGGATTGTCCGCATTTCGGGCAGGTAACTCTAATGGTGATATTATCCTTCATGAGCATCACCTTTCTTTGCACATAAGAACCCAACCAATCGGAGGGCAATTTTACCGTAAACAGTGATCAGATATCTACCACGGGATCGTTCTTGCTCTGCATATGCTGCTTCCATCAAACTGGAGAGATGAAATCGAAGGGGGCTGTGTTCCAGTCCGGTGATTTCAACCAGGTCTGTAAAATATTTTCCTTCATGATATAGTCCCTTGAGAATTTTCAGTCGTTCTGCATTAGCCAGTGGTTTTAAAAGACTGGAAGCCTTCTCTGGATCAAATTCGATGTATTCTGTGAAATCCATTTTCTGCTCAGAGAGTATTTTTCTCACATCTGCGGTGATTTCAGATAGAGGCTCTGTGACAGTGGGTTCAGGCTGTTCATATTGCTGGAGCAGTTCATCTCTCAATGCTCTCATCTCGGCTTTCAATTCTTCTCTGAGTTCTTTTTTCACCTGTTCTATGTCTTCCATGTGAACACCATGTATATTTTTATGTACTTTTAGTATTCTCCATTTATAAATCTTTCGGTAAAAATGTATTTAATATATATATTTATAATACTTAAGTTCATTATAGTAAACTTTATATATACATGACATGTAGACAAAGGGAGGTGATGCTGTATGGATCTTTCATATTACTGGCTGGCCCGAATACAGATAAAAGAATATCATTTAAAACATCCAAGGGAAAAATAAAGAAAAAAATCCCTCTTTTTTTATTTTCTCCCAATATTTTAAAGGGAACAGAGGTATTTAAAGGAAATATTTCTTTGAATTACTCTTTAAAATTTCATGATGATGGGAAATTATGAAAAAATATTTCTTCTTATTTTTATATTAAAAAATAGTAGCTCTAAAAAGAAATAAAATTTCTATTAAAGGGCAATTTTACTGCTGTATGAAGAATAGCCTATATTAGGAAATATCCTTCATCATATCACTAAATTTTTAAGCTTACCGGTGTATGTACGTGCATGTTAGTTATTTTTGATGGAGACGGGACATTGTGGAGTGGGGATGTCTTGGCAGGATACTTAACTACACCCCTCAGATGCATAGACGATGATACGGTGGAAGATCATCAAGGGAAACGGGTCCAGTTGAAAGAACATGTACGAGATGTTCTTGATGTATTACAGAACAAGGATATCTATGTGGCCTTAGCCAGTGAAAACAGGAAGTTACCTGTGGTGGCATTACTCCAGCGATTGAAACTCGGTCAGTATTTTAATTTCCTTGAGGTGTCCTGGACAGAGAAGGATGAGATGGTCTTGAAGATCTTGAAAATATTCCAAGAAAAGGACAAAGAAACAGGAAAAGTTTATTTCATTGATGATTTTGAGTATAATATAGAAATCGTTCAAGAAAACCCACAATTACAGCATGTCATCTGTATTAATGCCTCAGAGTTACAATCCTTAAAAGATGTTTTAGAAATTATTGTGACTCAGACTGAATGAGTGTCCAAAATAAACATGGTGACCTCATTGCCAGCCTGAGTCAATAAATATTATTTTTTGAACCCTTTTAAGCTTTTGCCGGACACCATCACTGAGTATTCGATTGTACCTATGCATGTAGAAGCCTTTCATGGTGGTATTGAGGAATGAATGGAGAGCACCATATCCTCTCACATTGAGTCATCATCCTTTTTACAGGTTTTCATGATGGAGACTGCAGGAACAACCATAATATTTATAAACAAGTTTTAGATTTATTTATAAACAAGTTTTAGATTTTTATAATCGAGTAATAACGGTGATTAAAGTGAAGACAAAAATGATGGCCTATATAGCCATCTTTGGAGCTCTGGGTGCTGCGCTGGGCTGGATATCTATCCCTGTGGGACCCACAAAGGTATACCCTCTACAACATACCATTAATGCTGTTGCAGGAATCCTGATTGGTCCCTGGGCCGTGGTATCTTCATTGATAGCAGCAACAGTCAGAGTCTCAACTGGATTGGGGACTGTCTATGCATTCCCCGGTAGCCCCTTTGGGGCTCTCGTGGTAGCTATTGGGTATAGATATATTCACCGGGATTTTTCAGCGTTTTTCGAAGGATTCGGCACTATTTTCATTGGAGGAACTCTCAGTGCATTGCTGATCGCCCCTTTTTTTACCCAGGGGACGGCTCCTTCACTGTGGTTTTTCTGGACCGCCTTTGGAGTCAGCTGTATACCAGGATCCATACTTGGATATGTGGTGATAAAAATTCTGAGGAGGTCTCAGGTCAATGTGGACCTATCCAGATCTTGAGGGTCATAAGTGCCTCATCGTGGGTGAGGTCAACACAGGAAAAACGAAGCTCATGCAGAACCTGCTCTGTGAAGCAGAATCGCTGGGAAAAGTTATCACCGTAATCGATATGGCACCGAAAGAAAGAAGGAGAACTGGAACTGGACACGGAGAAGGAGAAGGAGAAGGAGAAGGAGAAATAGAGGGAGTAATAGTAGGAGGTCGATTAAGAACCCATGCTGATTATTATACCACACACATCGACACCCCGCGATTGACAGGAAAGACAATCAAAGAAGTCATTTCATTAGCCGAAGGAAATAAGAAGAGAATAGAAGCACTTTTTGAAAAAGTACATCTCAAAGATGTGTTATTTATCAATGATGTTTCTCTCTATCTGCAGAGAGGAGATGTTGCCAGAATTGTCTCTTTAATGGAGTCTGTGCACACCTCCATTCTCAATGGTTATTTTGGAACCAGCCTGGGAGAAGATCCATTTTCCATGGAAGAGAGAAAGAAAATGATAGAATTGCAGGAACATTGTGATAGAATTATTTGGAGGTGATATAATGAAACGAATCCCTATAAAAGAACGAACATTTTCTGGACTCGATTATTTTTTCCTCTGGGGGGGAGCTGCAGTTTCACTGGCTGAAATACTGGCAGGAGGAATCCTGGCCCCCCTGGGATTCATCACTGGCTTTGCTGTTATTATACTGGGTCACATCATCGGGAACACTCCACTGGCACTGGGTGGGATTATCGGATCTGAAGAAGGCGTACCCACCATGATGTCCACCCGTCCTTCCTTCGGGATCAAGGGATCATATCTTGCAGCAGCACTGAATATTGTGCAGCTGGTGGGATGGACTGCCATCATGCTCATAATCTGTGGAGAGGCTGCTAACTCCATTCTACAGGAACTGGCAGGAGTATCTCATCTCAATGTATTGATACTGATATCGGGAGTGGTAACAACAGGCTGGGCCCTGGTAGGTCATAAGACCTGGAAATGGCTCCAGCGGATTTCGGTGACTGCCTTGCTGCTTCTCTGTCTGGTAATGACCTATGCAGTATTCAAAGAGGGAATACCCAGTATGCAGGTGAAGAATGGATTACCCATTGCTATTGCACTGGATCTGGTGATTGCCATGCCCATATCCTGGCTGCCTTTAGTTTCAGATTATTCCCGGTATGCAAAGCATACACGTAGCTGTTTTACCGGCACCTGGGTGGGATATTTTCTCATTTCCAGCTTGATGTATGCTGTAGGATTGGGAGCTGCCATCTACATCGGTGTGGCTGAACCTGTACCCATGATGCTTGCGCTTGGCCTGGGAATTCCCGCATTGCTCATTGTATTCTTGTCCACTTTTACTACCACATTTCTGGATGTGTATTCCACAGCAGTGTCTGCCCTCAATATCTGGACCTCTTTCGATGAACGGAAGGGTGTGATCATGGGAGGAATTCTGGGAACTG
>AZIF01000056.1_pt1 | contig 24418 bp, 25 predicted proteins | sample 359031 | NCBI WGS metagenome assembly AZIF01 (sample SAMN02429710, study PRJNA222658) | marine sediment metagenome | biome: Sediment sample; isolation source: sample MGS-PRI from oil contaminated site at the harbour of Priolo Gargallo... | place: Italy: Priolo | collected 2011-03-08 | depth 6 m m
TTTTTATGTTTATTCTCTTTAAAAATTGGAAGAAATTTTCATGAATCTTTACACGACCGGCATAATTCAGTAATTTATGGAGATATTGTAGTATGGAAAGATGAGAGAAATGGGACCTGGGATGTCTATGGATGTAATCTCACAACCGGAGGAGAATTCGAGGTCATTTCTGGTGAACTCATGCAGATTCATCTTGCACTTTATGGAGATATTGTAGTGTGGGTAGATAGAATGGGAGATCATTGTCTGTATGGTCGAAACCGATCGACCTCTACTATTTTCAAGGTAACAACAGGACTGGATAAGGTTGATTTACCGGCAATCTACAAAGATACTATTGTGTGGATGGATATGAGAAATGGGAATGGTAATATCTATGGGTATCACATACCTCCTTCACTATTATCCAGTGAAGTGAAGCCAGGAGTAATTGAATCTGATGTTTCACTCAAAGGAGAACCTGAGAATGGTACCTGTGCTGGTACATCATTTTTAATATGTATCATATTTGGAAGTGTACCTGGAATTGTAACGAAGAAATTAAAATAATAGTCAAGGAAAGTAACATAGTATTTATATAAAAAATCAGAGAAGAGCCAATCTGATAGAAATCATACTCGATTATTCTTTTCAATGATACAATAGTGAGGTGTTTTCCTAAAATAATAGTACATGAAATATTGTCTTTCAGAAAAGAATACTTTCCATTTCGTAGATAGCACATGAAAGAAATAATCAACATAAAGTGAAATCCTTTCTCACAGACTTTCCAAAAAATTTATATCTGTACACCAGGAGATCATATCATGAAACAAAGGATGCATAGTACTATCACCCTCCTCTCACTGTTGTTGATCGTCATGTTCTTCACCGGATGCTTGGCTGAACCGATCCAGTTTGATTTCTCTGCCAGACCCTGTGATGAAAGTATAGATCCTATGAATGATGACAACCTGGGTATACAGAAGGTCACCTGGATCGATGATACCACTTTGGAAGTCACAGCTATAGTGGCTATCAATTGTGCGGAAAAAATCAGAGGAGGCACATACGAGATCCGTGACAGCACTATTATTCTCAAATATGATGCTCCCCCCTGTGAGGAGTGTGTGTTCTGTCTCTGTGCCCACAAACTCATCTATCGATTTGGAGGGATCGAGAAAAAAGACTATACCTTCACCATAGAAAGATATACACCCTGATCTTTCTTTCTCTTTTTCAGGTTACCCCAGTGCATACTCCAGTGCAGCTGTTGCATGGAGGTGTAGGGTATCATAAAGGGGTACAGTGGTATCTTCCTGGGTGAGCAGGAGAGGAAGCTCTGTACATCCCAGAATAACGCCATCCACTTCGTATGAAGAGATTATCTGTAAGAGTTTCTGTTTACTCTCTTCAGTGAATACTCCAATGACCAGTTCATCAAAGATGATGGTGTTGATTATTTCCTGGTGTTCTGGTGAAGGTGGATTCACCTCAATACCATATGCTGCACAGGTTTGCTGGTAGAATGTGGATTGCATGGTGTAGGAAATTCCCAGGAGAAGCAGGGACTTTCTCCCCTCTGAAGCTGCTTTTTCTGCTGTTACACAGACTATGCTGAGCAGGGGGACATTGGCTGCCTTTTCAATCTGGGAAAATACTGAATGGGGAGAGTTTGCTGCCATAAGAATGAAATCAACTCCTGCTTTTTCCAGAGAACGAATTCCTTCCATAATATACTGGATATATCCTTTCATGTCCTTTTTATCTTCATAATTGGTGAACCGTTGAAAATCCAGGCTGAAAATTATAATTTCGGGATAATAATAGTCACCACATCTCTGATAATATTCTTTCAGGATGAGTTCATAATATCTGATAGTTGATTCATGGCTGATGCCACCCAGGATGCCAATTCGACCCTTTTTTGCAGAGAAATTCATAGTATTTCCTAGAAGAGAAGTTCATAAAATCCTTTCCATACCCTATATACAGGACGTTCTCTATGAATCGTGTTGCAGGTCATTCGGTGATTCTGTTCTCCAGAATTCCACTGACCCGTTGTTCCTCTGTGATAATGTCTCCCTCCTCATTCACTGTATAACATGCTCCATTGATGATGGCTGTGGAGATTTCTCCCCGAGCCACTGGATTTCCTGTCAAGTGGGGAGTATCTAAGAGACCAATGCGTACTGCTTCTTCCAGGACTGCTGGATCTGTATAGGGATCTCCATTCCTGCCCAGCGATGCAATAGCCTGTAATAAAATGTGAGCTTCTGCAATGAGTTCTTCTTTCCTGGCAATGACCCGGGGATCTTTTCTCATGTCTGGCATTCCCATCAGACAGTTCTGGATCACCTGTTTGGTAATCTTGCAGGTTCTAATCACATCTTCTGGTTTTGCAGCATGAGTTGCTTCACTGTAGGAGACTGCATGGACAATGTCTGGGTGAAGGGCCATGGCCAGATACACAGAAGCAGCCAGCTGTCCTTTTGCATAATCTGCATCCACTGGATAACTGAGCAAGCCTGCCACCCTCACTTCCCTTAGGGAGGTAAAAGTATCGGTATGGAGGGATTCAATGAGTTCGATCTTGGCCAGCATCTTTGCCAGGTCCATTACCGGTGAGGTGCCCAGAGGAGAGTTGAACATATACTGGGAAACATAATGGGTGACTCCCATGTGTTGAGCATTATATGCAGCAAGATACGCCATGGCCACAGCCAGGGTATCGTGGGCATTCCGCAGGGACCACTGGTGAGATTCATTCACCTCCACAGGAATTCCCTGTATGGCATTCCATCTCATATTCTGCTGATTCTCCATGATGGCTTCTCTCAAGGGCCTCCTGCTACGCATATCCAGCACACTGTACCAGGTCAATGGTGTAGCTGTCCAGGCATTATGTATGGTCCTGAATAAGAGCTCAGACATCTTCACCAGGTCTCTCGTTCCACTGTAACACCGCAACAGAGGGAAGTTACCCCGCCTGGATGCAGCATACAGCTTGTGAAAATCTGCTTCCGAACGGAGCGGTACTCCACCCGAGCCTGTTTCTGCTGTCATCTCTTGGGGTCTGAAAAAACTTTCCTGGGTATTCTGATCGGGCGCAATGGAAAGTACATCCACAACACCTGCTTCTGCAATTTTTGTAACACCTCTCACCGTTTCTTCAAGGGAGGAACGTCCAAAATGGTGCCGGATAATGGGAAAGGGTCGCTTCAGTAATATTCTCTCCATGAGTGATTGGGGATAGTATTCTTTCTCTTCTTTTACTGGCTCTCTCTTGAGAAAGGATATCACATCCTCCATGGTGCTTCGCCCTGAAAATACTGTTGAAAAGATACCCGATTTCTGTGCCACCTCTGTTACAGCTTCTGTGCCACCAAAAATCCAGCATTTGTCTTGGAGCCCATTGCTGACGATGAGTTCTTTCAATTCTTCCAGGAGTAGAATGACATTTTCTGGAGTCAATCTGTATGACACTCCCACGATATCTGGATCCCAGTCTATGACCTCATCGATGAGGGTTTGAATAGCTGTTGCAGGACCGACAAACCGAGTGGAATATCCCAGCCGAGAGGCTATGCTGAGAAAGTGTATGGTTCCTGCCACATGTATGCAGCTACCAATAGCTGCTGCCAGTATGCGGGTCATGCATACTCACCCGATATATGATCAAGAATTTCATCCCGCTTTTTATCTGCCAGACCAAGGCTATCCACTGTCCTCCCAACTTTTCTAAAATTTATTCCATATAACTGGGAACAGATGCCCACCACATGGTCAATGACCCGTGTCTGGATTCCCAGATGGTGTCCTATTGATGACATGGGGACCAATCCTGTAGGAATATCCTCCAGAATGTAGCGGTGTAACAGAGAGGTGGGTGATCCCACACCCCTGTATTTTCCATTGTCCTGTATCAGTTCGTAAAGAGACTTTCCTTTAGCATTATACACTTTTTGCAGCCATTGACATGCTGAAGGTGAATTAATGTTCAATTCACTGGCTACAGATTGTCTTTCCTTGTCAATTTGTTCTAAAAACCGTGCTATCTGTGGAGTGATTCCTTCATAATAATATGAGAACTGGCTGTTTGATTCAATTCTCCCAATATTAAAAAGCATGGTGGTGGGATGAAAAATAGCTCCAATATTTCCCAGACTGGTTTCCATCACATTTTCTGCTTTTTCAAATGATTCATGAACCTGCTGTAATACTCGAACGACTGTGTCTGTATCACAGGCAGGTAATGCTGCTATTGGAACAGAATTTTTAATTCCTGAAATACGAACTTCTTTTTCAAAGGCTCGACTGACAAATAAAAATGTTTGTGCTTCAGCAAGATAAATTCTTTTTTTCATACCACACTGCAAAAGCGTATTTCGAAATTCCATGGCTCCTCCAGTCCTTCCTGGATTCAACACAATGATCTGCCCATCTGAAAGATGGGGTGCACATTTTCGAGCAATATATTTGTGTCCCTGAGCTGGAACTACCACCATAATCAGATCTGCTCCTTCAATTACCTTTTTCATGTCGGTGGTAATAGTATCTATAGTAGCAAACTCATTGACCAGCCCACATAATTGAATTCCTTTTTTCTTTTTTATATATGAAATTCTCTTTTCACTTCTATTGAACAAAGCAACTGGAAATCCCTTCGTGGAGAGGTATCCAGCCAGCGCCTGCCCACCATTCCCTGCTCCTAATATTGCAATTTTCATATTAATCCTCCTCTCTACATGTACAAAAGGAGGAATCTATTCTCCTCTTTCATCACCGGTCTCGATGGATCCTTATTCAGATTCCCCTTCATATTCAGGCTCAGATTCAAATTTTGGATTGAGATTATACACTCTCCTATAACCTAAGGGGTGTAAAGAGATATGGCTAAAATTCGGCCTGTAGACCTTATATCAATAGCTCGAATTTAAATTCTCTTCAGCGACTATAAGGGTAACTCTAGAATCCTTGTTAACACATATTCGAAGGAAAAATTTCTGGAGATAGATTCCTCATCTACGATGTGCAAATAGTATAAATGTGTCATCAACAAATGACATTATTCCAATATCCTCATAGTATAAAAAGGTTTTGGTTAGTAAAATTTGATTTACTGGTAAAACTTTCAAAGAAAATGAACAGTGATTATTGATATACAATAAATGAAAATTCTCATTTATTTTTTTTCATCCTGAAGCTTTCATTATAACTTTTTAATGAGAAATATGATAATACCAGAAATTTTTATCTTTTTCAGGCAAAATAATCTTTTTTTTCCGATTTTAATCCTACTATGGTGGTCGTAAAAATGAAAGGAAAATTTCAATAATATCCGCCATACCTACACAGTTATAATACCACAGATCATATACTTTCCATGATACAAAAAGAAGATATCATACACATAGTCATCCAGATAGCTATTCTCCTTGGATTCGTGCTCTTTATTACCTCTCTCCGAGGAATAGAGGGAATACCCAACACCACCTTTATTCTGGGTCTCCTGCTCTTTACAGTAGGTACCTATCAATATGGCTACCGGAGGGGATATGGGGTTGGAGAAGTCAGTGGATATAATCTGGGGAAAACATCTGCTGCTCTACCAGAATGATCAATCACTCTGTATATAATATAGGGTCAGGATGTCAGTCGACTGAACAATGTATAGGCCTCAGAGAGGTCTTCATCAGATAGTGTCTCACGGAGTTCATCCACATAGTGGAGGAAGGCTGATCTATCCCCGGTAGTGATGATCGTCTTGAGGGTGTGGGCTCTGTCAATCAGCTTCTCCAGCAGTGGCCTGACCTGGGGATTCTGCATTAATTCAAAATAGAAGAGAGGGTCTTCATATAATACTGCTTTTGAAAAGGTGAGCAGATAGGCGAAGGAAGTCCCTTCAAAGGAGTGCATGTGTTCAGGGGGATTTGGAAACAGCATGGAGGAAAAGAGATACCCAAAAAAATGGGGTAATGAAAGGGTCAGGGCCATCATCCTGTCGTGGGTGACTGCATCAGATACCGTAACTTCTGCTCCCTGTTCTTGGAAAAATGTGTGGAAGAAGTGAGATTCTTGCTCCCGTGATTCTACAGGAACTATAATCACTTTTTTTCCCCTGAATCCGGGAGATCCGGGACCAAACAGGGGATGGACACTACCCACCGTGCTATGCCCTGGAAAGGTTGATAATATCTGAACTGTTTCTGATTTGAGAGATGCAATATCACAGATTTTCTTTCCTTGTGGTATGAGATTTTTGATTTTTTTCAATACAGAACCAGTCTCTCCTAAGGGAACAGATACCATGATCAGGTCTGCATACTCACAGAGAGATGCGATATCAAAAAGAGGATGCACTTCCCATTCCTGAGCACACTGCCTGGTCCTGGTATGGTCTCTCCCGTATATGGCTATCTCACAATCAGAAAGATTTCTGCAGAACCACTGGCCCATTTTCCCACATCCACCAATAATGCCCACGCGCATTACGGCCCCCCCTGCTGGCGGCGCTTGGCAATATCCATGACAACAGTGAAAATCTGTTCAATGTCTGAAGGGGAAAGGACCGTACTTGTTTTCTGTTTCACCTTCTTTTCTCTTTCAGGATCCTCTATGGGAAGCCCCTGTTCCTTTTTTATGGTTTTAATTTCATCTACAACCAACATCCTCTCTTCGAGCAACAGCAACAGCTGTCTATCTATTTTATCTATTGTCTCTCTCAATTCTTGTAGTGTCATGAAATCACTTCCCATTTCGCAGTCCCATATCTGCCAGCACAATGGCAGTGACTGCTTCCACTACCGGTTGTGCCCTGTAAACGATGCAGGGATCGTGTCTCCCCTTGATAGTGAGAGATGTTTCCTCTCCTGTTCTCAGATCCACACTTTGTTGGGGACGTAGAATAGAGGGTGTGGGTTTCACAGCCACCCTGAATACCAGCTCCATGCCAGAAGTCATTCCGCCGAGAATCCCTCCTGAATGATTGGTTACTGTAGCCACCCTATTCTCTTCCATGTAGAATTGATCATTGGCCTGGGATCCTTTCATCCTGGCCAGGGTAAACCCTGCTCCAAATTCAATTCCCTTGATGCCGGGAATGGCAAAGAGAGCCTTGGCCAGCTCTCCATCCACTGTGTCAAAGACAGGTTCTCCCAGTCCCACAGGAAGGTTGCATATCCTGCATTCGATTATTCCCCCCAGTGAATCTCCCTGGAGTGCATCCCACTCAATTTTTTCGGGTGGTAATCCTCCAATCTCAATTATAGAACTGGATATAGCTATCTGTGTATGGTGCATGGTTTTGACCACCAACCGGGCAAAATATCCTGCCGCTACAAATCCTGCTGTGATTCTCCCTGAAAATCGACCCCCTCCCCGATAATCAGCATATCCCCTATACTTCACATACCGCGGATAATCGGCGTGGGAGGGGCGGGGTGTGTACCTCAATTCATCATATGAAGAAGAATCCACATTCCTGTTCTCTATGAAACAGGTGATGGGAGCACCGGTGGTCTTTCCTTCAAATACACCCGATACAATCGTCACTCTGTCAGGTTCCTGCCGGGAAGTGTGGTATGATTTTGTGGCTCTCCGTCTATCCATTTCTTTCTGGAGAGCAGAAAGATGCACCGGTATCCCGGGAGGACATCCATCGATGACACACCCAATACCTGCTCCATGACTCTCTCCAAAACTGGTCACCCGAAATATGCTTCCCAGGGTATTCATGATTCCACCTTTAATTGTTGATCCAGGCTCTTTTGGGCTTTTTTTCGATCATTCCAGTCCACAAACACATTGACTTCACAGGAACTCGTGGTAATATTGGTAATGGTAATATTTTCATCTTCCAGTGCTTTTCCAATTTTTCTGATTACGCCCTTTTCCTGAGGGAATTTCCTCCCGATAATGGTAATGAGTGCAATCCCATTTTTCGAGGTGACCGCTCTCAACGAAGAATTGTCACAGATCACCTCATGGAGGGCCTGAACTGCATCCACTTCTTCATCAGCATCCACTATGAAGGTGATGGAAAAAGTGGAAGCCGAGATAGAATAGATATTGATTGCTTCTAAGGCCTGAGAAAACTGCTGTAATAGTCCTGGTGTGGATGACATGTTCTCACCCACCACAGATACCAGAGATTTTTCTTTTGCATCACAGTATACCTGTATATCTGAATCCAGAAACCCTACGATCTCTGTGCCAGGAGCATCCAGTTCTCCCTCGTTGGAGAGAATTTTCAGGTTCATAGATTCAGTCTTGTAGATGAGAGAGCGGGGATGCATCACCTTTGCTCCATGAATCCCCAGATCCCACAATTCTTCAATTCTGATGCGGGGTATGAGCTGGGCATGAGCTATGGTGTCTGGATGAGCCGAATAGACACCTTTTACATCTGTGACAATATACACATCTGCACCCAGACAGTGACCCAGAAGCACTCCGGTAATATCTGATCCCCCTCTACCCAGGGTGGTGACCTTCCCTTCCTGGCTCTTTCCGATGAATCCACCCAGCACCGGGGTTATCCCCTGCTGGAGAAGGGGTTGGATCACCTGATGGACCCGCTTCATGGTCTCTTTCAGGATAATATCTGCTATGCCATGGTTTGCATCGGTGAGTACAGGCCACTCTTTCTGAATGGGATCGATAAACTGAGATGCTACCCCCAGGGAATGTAAGGCAGCACTCATCAGTCGCATGGATATCCTCTCTCCCATGGACACAATTTCATCTGCAGAATCCTGTGAAACCTGGAGGTCTTCTGCCATCCGGGAAAGACGATCTGTATCTCCGGCCATGGCAGAAACAACTACCACCACTTTTTCTCCATTATCGACTTGCTTTTTTATCATTCGTGCACAATGAGTTATTTTTTCAGTGGATCCTACGCTTGTTCCACCAAATTTAACTACCATCATTGTATATGACCTCCTATAGTTTTTATATCATTAAAAAATTTAGGATACGACTCTGAAATGCATTCTGTATCGGTAATAGTAATTTTATCAGTAATCAGGGCTGCAATGCTCAATGCCATGCAAATACGATGATCATGATGAGAATGTACCGTGACCTTTTTCCTGGGAATACCACCATGCACAATGAGCCCATCCTCTAATATCTGAGTGGTAATACCCAGGGTGGTTAATTCTGATGCCATGTTGACAATCCGGTCAGATTCCTTGTAATGGAGATGAGGAGCATTATACAGCGTCGTTTTTCCTTCCGCACACATGCCCAGAACACAGAGAATGGGAAAGAGATCGGGAATATCAGAACAATCGATAGAAATTCCTTTCAATTCCCCTCCTGCTACCACCACTGCATGCTGTGAGGGGAGAACAGTAACATCTGCACCCATATCTTCTAGGATGTTCAGTATTGCACTATCTCCCTGAGCAGAATCCAGGTCTACATGTTCTATTCTCACCGGTACCCCGGTGATAGCCCCTGCAGTCATGAAATATGCAGCTGAAGAAAAATCTCCAGTAATATGGTATGATTGTGGTTGATAAGTTTGATTTCCTGGAATATAAAAGGTATTATCCTCCTCTGTAATAGTAATCCCAAATTCAGTGAGCATTTCCAGGGTAATATCAACATAAGGACGTGATCTGAGATGCTCAGCAGTAATGATTGAATCTTTCATGGCCAGAGGAAGACTGATGAGAAGCGATGAGAGGAATTGAGAACTTTTCTCACCATTCACTGTTGCTTTTCCTCCAGTTAATCCTCCCCCCGTCAGTATAGGAAGTTTTCCATTATTGGAAAAAATACAGGCTCCCAGTGACTGCAGAGCGGAGAGCAATGGTTCCATTGGTCTGCTGTGTAATGCACGATTTCCGGTGTAGACTATTATTCCATTTAAGAGCGAAGTCACTCCTGTGAGGAGTCTCAATGTTGTTCCTGAACCACCGCACTGGATTATGGTTCCATCTGCTTGTAATGGCTGGCCTGTAATAGTATTTCCTGAAATTTCTGCTCCCAGTACCTGAACTGCTGAGAGCGTCCTCTGTGTATCATCGCTGTACAGGGGATTGAAAAGCTGCGATGTCCCTTCGGCCAGAGCACACATGAGCATTGCTCTATGCGTATAACTCTTGGAAGGAGGTGGACATACTGTGCCTCCTGCAATTCCATGATGTATTGTCACATTCATATGATCTCTCCATTCAGGGATTCTATCACCCTTTTCTCACCTCCACCACCCTGACATTATCTGATCCCCATGCTGCTACCACATTTTCCACTCGAGATTCGGGAACCAGGGCACCCACTGCTGAACCTTTTCCAGAAAGGGATGCTCCTCTGGCTCCTGCAGTGATTGCTTCGGTGATTTTATCTGAAGCATACCCAAACAATGATGCATACACCAATCCATTGAGAGTCATGGCTTCATAGATATGGCCTTCATAGGCCAGGGAAAATATGGAATCTACAACAGATGAATAGGTGGAAATCTTCTCCATCAGCGGCCGGACATCCAGAGAAGAACGTATCTCTCCTGGTACATACAGTACTGCCTTTACTGGATCGGAAAATTGTTCTCGTTTTAATACCCTGTCGTGCCAGTTATGGGTAAACACCACACCTCCCCACAGGCTGGCTGCTGCATCATCCAGAGAGCCGGTGATAGAAATTCCCATCTGCCGTGAAATGTGGGTATTAATCTGTAAGATTTTATCATCTGATAATGATTCATCCAGGGCATCCAGGGTAGCACAGATAACTGCATTGGCCACTGCGCTGCTGGATTTCAATCCCCGGGATGCAGGTATTGCAGAATCAATGGTGAGGTGGGGAATATAGTCCATTTCCATGGAAAGATGAGTAAAAACTTCTGCTATACACTGGTCGAGAAAGGTACGATTTTTCAATGTTCCTCTCTCAAATTCAACAGTTGCAGTTACCGGTAAATCAATGCCCAGGGTACACCCCTTCCCCGAGGCAAAGGCTGTGATGATACTGATTGCACCATAACTTCTTCCCTCTCCTTTCATGATAACACATTCCATGAATCTTCATAATCAGGGAGAATTCCTGTCCATATCTGGAAACTCTTCAGTGCCTGGTGTAAAAACATCTCTAACCCCGAAAAAATAGTTGCTCCCTGTGATTGAGCATCTCTGAGCAGTCTGGTTATGGGAGGATTGTAGATTGTATCGAACACCATGTGATGGGAATGCAATGACTTCTTGGGGACAATCGTATCCTCGACATGGGGAAACATTCCGATGGAAGTAGCATTGACTATGACATCGCTCTGTGCAACTACTGCATCCAGATTTTTCAGAGGCTCTGCTGTACAAGAGAATTCTTTCTCCAGTCTCTTGGCTCGTTGAAATGTGCGGTTAACCACAATGATATCATTGGTATCGAAGGCCTTACAGGCAGCTCGTGCTGCTCCCCCGGCTCCTATAATGGCTACGGTTCTCCCTGAAACATCGAGTGTTTGATTGATTCCATAGATATCTGTGTTGTATCCGTGAAGCTCACCATCATCGTTTACTATCATATTCACGGCCCCGGCATCATGCGCTTCATCATCCAGAGAATCTATATACTGGAGTACTTCGATCTTGTGAGGAATAGTGAGATTGGCTCCCATGAAATTGAGAGCTTTCAATCCACAGATTGCAGATTTCAGATCACATACATTGAAAGCACAATATACCAGATTGAATCCACATTGGGATATCCAGTAATTATGGAGGAGGGGAGATTTTGAATGGTACACAGGATTTCCCAGAATGCACAGCAATCGTGTCTGTGCATCGATCATGTCGATCATGATGCCCACCCAAGAATTCTGTAGATGTGGGAAAGATTCTCCACAGTGAGTTGTCCTGGTGCAATATCTTCTCCTCCATAGGTGAAAACAGACCCGTATTGTATGCAGAAAATCCTGGACAGTATTCCCTTACTCCCCATGCAGAAAGAAATCACCGGTGATTCTGTTTCCAGATTGAATCGCAATATGGTCAGATTATCTTCCAGAGCATTTGCTGTGGTTATGATCTTGATTATAGAGGGATCGAATCGATCTGCCCTGGAGTAGATAGCGTGGAGGGTTTCCAGAGGTGGAGTTTCACAGAAATTATGGTATGAGAGGATGTATTTCACTTCATGCTCCCGGGCACAGTTCACCAGTTCTCCTATTCCCTGGGTTTCCAGTTCCAGATCAATGCAAAAGGGATTCAATTGCATGATATCTTTGAGATGATCTTTACGCAGTGACTCGTCAGCAAATTTCCCCCCACACCAGGTGGGTCGCAGGGTAAGGATGACTTCCTTTTCCTCAATGATTTTTTTGATATCCTCTTTACAGATCCTATCCAGATAATCCAGTCTCCATTCACAGAGCCCCTGAATATTCTGGGCAGCGTCTGTATATTCTTTTTCTGCCACCACTCTACAGATCATGGATTATCGCTCCTCTATGAACTCGGTGATTTCCATGCCAAAATGCCGTCCAATAGGCTTGTGAAACACCAGCACCTCATCGCCAGTTTTCAGCTGAGACACGCTCTTGTATCCTGTAGGGGTGACAAATCGGATGGTCTCTGCATTCTGGACCACAACGCTGACCTCGTCTTCTGCAACCGATGCTGAAACAAGAGTCAGTGGCCTCCGTTCCACCTTGGACCTGCCCACAGATATCTGTCGCACCTCTCCGGTTGCAGAAATTGCCTTTATCTGATCCCCTGTCTGCACTTCTGAGAGATATTTTGTCTTTCCATCACACAGCATATAACAATGGACTGCTCCACAATTTACCCGGAAGGGACGGGGAGCAGCCCATTCTGATTCCACATTTTCTGAATGGATTAAAAACAATCCTCGGGCAAAATTTCCCACCAGCAGGCCTTCTCCTTTCTTGAAAAGAGAGGTGGTATCCACACACACCCTATCTCCACTGCCCACATTTTCCACTCTGCAGACCACAGCCTTCTGCAATCCCATTCGTTCTTCCTGGAATTTTTTCATGAAACTGGTGAGTTCCTCTGCTTTCTGATTCTCGAAAACTACCCCATCCACTCCTTTTTCCAGGACTTCCAGCAGGAGCTCTGCTTCTTTTATAGTATCTACCACGGCATAGAGATGTGCATCTTTTTTCTGAGCGATCACATTCTCGAAGGGAATTATTTTCCAGTTCTTTGCTTTGATAAAGAGGTGATCTTTTGTTGCATCTATGACCTGCTGTTCATCTTCCTTTTTTTCCAGATTAATTATCTGGTACTCCTTGTCGAGCAGAACGGTGGAAACAGAAAGTTCTTCAATTTTTTCTTTTACCTCTTCTGTGGACACAATGAAATTCTGTATTCCCGCTTCCAGGAGGGGGATGACCTCACCCTTCTTGAAGCCACCCTGAATCCGGTAAAAAATCTGTTTCATGTCACCACCTCCAGTGCCTCATCCACCGTTCTGTTTTCGAAAATGATCTGGGAAAGAGCTGCAGTAATCAGATCGGGGTGCTGGTGCTGGAATACATTTCTGCCGATAGAAATTCCCTTACCTCCTGCTTCCATGCATCCTGCTACCATCTCCAGAAGTTCTCTATCGGTGGAAACCTTGGGACCTCCTGCAATGACCACCGGGACCGGACATTTCTTAGTCACTTCCCTGAATGTCTCTGGTGATCCTGTATAGTTGCATTTGACAATATCTGCTCCTAATTCGGCTCCAATTCGTGCCACATGGGAGATATTCTGGGCATCCAGAGAATCGGTGATATGGGTACCGCGGGCATACATCATGGCCAGAAGTGGCATTCCTGCATCCACACATGCTGATGCAATCCTTCCCAGGTCTTCAAGCATCTCTGGTTCTGTATCACAGCCGCCTACATTCACATGAACTGATACCGCATCTGCCCCCAGCCGTACCGCATCCAAAACAGAACCTACCATCACTTTCCTGTTTCCATCGAGACCAAAAGAGGTACTGGCCGAGAGATGTACAATGCATCCTGTGCCCTGCAGCTTTTCGGTGGCGACATTCATAGCAATCCCTTTATGGAAGAGCACTGCTGAACAATGGCTCGATACCTTTGATACAATCTCATTCATGTCTTCCAACCCTTTCACTGCCCCTACTGTCACTCCATGATCCATAGGGACAATGAGAAATGTATTGTCTCTTGAAATTCTTGCCTTTCTTACTGTTTTTCCATCCATTTCATCACCTCCATGAGTTCCGCATTCAACACAGACCCTCCTGCAGCTCCTCGTATAGTGTTATGGCCCAACACGGTGAAAGCCAGCATGTCTTCACATTTCCGTATCCTCCCTACCGTTATGGCCATAGGATGGAGATCAAGACGCGTTTGAGGCCTATCCTCTCTCTCTGCAATTAATATAGGTTTTTCTGGAGCTGTAGGAAGCTTTTTTTTCTGTGGTAATGCAGAAAAACGTTTAAAAACGTCTATAACTTCATCTACTGTACATTCCTCATCTGTTTTTACAAAAACATTCATTACATGTCCATCCACCGTGGGGACTCTGTTGCAAGAGACCACCATTTTCAGGGGAAGGGGGGAAATTTTCCCTTCTGAACATGTTCCCAGAATTTTACAGGTTTCCCTGACTATTTTTTCTTCCTCGCCATGAATATAGGGAATCACATTCCCCAGAATGTCCAGCGATGGCAATCCCGGATATCCAGCCCCTGATACTGCCTGCATGGTCATAACAGTAACTTCTAAGAGGCCAAAGGCATCCAAAAGGGGTTTTAATGCCAGAGAAAGAATTGCAGTCACACAATTTGGGTTAGTTACCAGCATACCTGACCATGCCCTCTCTTCCTGTTGGTGGGTCAATAAGGAAAGATGATCTGCATTGACCTCGGGAATCAGAATAGGAACATCTGCATCCATCCTGTGAGCAGAGGCATTGCTAGCTACCAGCAACCCCTTCTCTGCAAGATGTATTTCCTCTATTTGTGCAACTGCAGCAGGTAAGGCTGAGAAAACAATATCTATCTCTGGAGAAATCCTGGAGATGTATTCTATGGTCTTATTCTGGACATAATCAGGAATATTTCCATTCAAAATCCATGGGATAGTATTGTAGGTGTGCCCGGCAGATTTTTCTCCAAATAGCTGTACTACTTCAAAGAGGGGATTAGATTCCAGAATCTGAATAAATCTCTGGCCAACACTCCCTGAAGCACCTAAAATTCCAACTTTCATAATATAACCTCCGTAATTGAACCAACAAAATCAGTACATAGATGACCTACCATTTTCTCAGAAAAATCTGTGAGAATGTGAGATATAACGAGGTCATCAATAATAGAATAAATCTCTTCTCTTTTCTGTGACCGTTCTTGTGGAAATAAGGGCATATATGCTATAAAATAAATCCCTTCTTTGTAATTTTCCAAAAGACCGGGCAGAACGAGCTAGAATGCTACTAACAATAAAATAAATCCCTACTTTCAGTTATTTCAGCATTCATCCTCTGTGCAATATTCAGGATACATATAAAGGTTTCGGTTGGTTTGGCTTTGGGACATGTAAAAAGGCTCTGCACATTTCTCGAGAATATGCTCTCATATATCCCAATTCTATGAGCATATCCTCCTGCAGAGATGTATATGGTCATTCGATCATTCATTATGAGATGAAAATCACAAAACTTTTTACAAGGTTGTATTTTAATTCTGTTGAACTTCCATATTTAAATGATATAATTAAATCCATTCTCAATTTCTATATTTTTATCACTGCAGAAAAAGGTCCTTTCTGTTTCACAGCGTGTATATCTGAAGATACATTCATGTTATTCATGCCTGTGAAGGGACTTTCTCTATGTGATTATCTCTCTCTCATGATTGATGATTGAAATGATAATAAATTGAGCATTGATGATTGATGATTGATGATTGAAATGATAATAAATTGAGCATTGATGATTGATGATTGAATAACCTTAAATAGTCATGAAAATAAATCAGCCAGTAACTGAGGTGATGTAATGGCTGAATACCGAGTAATCACAGGGAGTGAATGGAAAAAATCTCTTTTATATATAATACCACTGGTATTAATCGTTGTTATTGGCTCTATTTTTCTACTTCCTCACAACTGGATGTGGTATTTAGTATTAGTAGCCTCTTCTATAGGTGTTGTAATCATATTGGCAGTACGGGAAGAGAAAAATGTGATGTTCAAATGCCCAACTTGTGGACAGGAATTTGAAATTTCAGCATTTCAGAGTGCTTTATCTCCTCATGGTGTTACTAAAAAGGATGATAAATGGATCGAATGGAAACATCTGGAATGCCCTGTGTGTCATACCAAAGAAAAAATGTTCCCCATAAAAAATAAATAACATGATTCATGCTCCCGGAAGAGGAATTATTATGGATGAAAATACAATGAAAATCTTAGGGATTGTGGGAAGTCCCCGGCGAGGAGGAAATACAGAATGCCTGGTAGATGAAGTTCTGGCTGGGGCTCAGGAGGAAGGGGCCCATATTGAAAAATATCTGTTAAATGAACTGCATATTAACCCCTGTCAGGCCTGTGGAGGCTGCCACACAAGAGGAGAATGCGTGCAGCACGATGATATGAAAAATTTACTGCAGGAAATGAAAACCAGTCGTGTGTGGGTGCTGGGTACTCCAGTGTACTGGTGGGGTCCTACTGGACAATGTAAAATATTTATAGATCGCTGGTATGGTGTGCAGCGATCCACATTTACAGGTCGCCTGATTATTCTGGCCATCCCCCTGGGAGGGAGTGAATCCTACGCCCGACATACAGTAGGAATACTCACAGACATTATTGAATATCTAGGCATGAATCTTTTTGCCAGCATCCTCGCTCCAGGTATGGAGAACCGAGGTGCAGTACGAAAAAAGGCTTCTCTTTTGGCCACAGCCCGTCAGGTGGGAAGAAGTGCAGTGGTTGAGAATCTGGGATCATGAATGTATGGTGCCATTTCTTCCATGAATTATCTGAAATTCAAAAGCATAGCTCTCATAATTCATAACCAGTCTTTTTTTCATCTCTGTGCTTCCAGACTCTAAATACATCAGCAGGATGCCCCATTGCTCTACATTCAATTTCTTCTACCATATGGGGATACCCAGTACACCAGGTAACCAGATACTCCAGTTCCCCCACATATACAAAACAGACCGGAGTGTCTGATGTGATATCCGCACTGAAAAAACAATCATGCTCAATGATGTGAAAATATGTATCGAATTCCTGTAATTCTGTATGCGGTTCCTCATGAGGGGAAGGCCAGTGGGTTTCTGATTCCTCCACAAATTTTTCCAGCCACAGGCATATTTTTTCTGATTCTGATACTATATTTCGGGATAATTGAATTGCTCTCCCCTCACACAGGTATTTCTCAATTGCATATTTCATGACATTCTGGCCAACACTCAGAAGGACATGTTGAGCATCCTGATATGCATATAAATCAAAAAGAGAATGATAGAGATATATCAATTCTGTCATGGGGATGTCCATTTCATTATTTTCAGGGGGAAAGCTATCATAATATTTTTCAAGATGGACATAGGTGAGAACAGATTTCAGTCCTTTTCTTCCTACCATGTCAGAGATAGTGTGCAGATAGATATTCATCAGGAGATTCTCTACTTTTCTGGAAGAACCTGTAGAATATGTCATACGATACCTTCAGTAATCATGAATATATGTCCATATAAAATAGTATCATCTGGGAAAGCACTCTTCAAGGCAGCAAATCCATATAACTGAGTCTGGAATTTCTTATGTGCTTATCAGGGGATGTATTTCAATGAGACAGCCTTCATCTGGATTGAATTCTACAACTTTGATTCTAAAGGTTTCACCGGTGGAATCCTTGATAAAGACATGAAATACCAGTCCCCGCAGACAGGTGGGCGTGATCCCTTCCTTCTCTGTATTCTTACAGGCTTCTGCATACATGCAGGGAGGAAACACCTTGCAGAGAATAGTTTCACCTTTTTCTTTGAGTTCGAATTGTTTGGAAGCCATAAGCCCTACAGCCTCCAGTATATCAATATAAATCTGGCAGGCATCCATAGGAGTCTCTGCTTTTGGAATTTCTATTTTTGCTTGCTTCACTCCAAACCGAATAGCTTCCATATAGATTCTCTGAGCAATAATGTCATTATTGAAATAATTTCTGCTAAAATAATTAACAGATCGTACAAGTTCATTTAGTGTATCTAAAACTGCTTCTGCCTTTTTTTTATAATCAATATCATTTTCTTTCTCCATACCTTACTTTATACAGGCAGTTTTTAAATTTTTTGGAACATTACAAAGACTTGAATATAAAAAATGGAAAAAAATGAAATATGATTTTATAGGACATATCATTTTCATTATTGAGCATATGCATGTATCAGATGAATTTACATAATTTTAAGAGTATTTCAGAGAGAATACTACCTTTTTTTTTCTCATTGGTTCAACAGTGAATTATAGATTAGTAGAATCCATCGACGATTCATGTTCTAGATTGAACAGAATTACTCATACATAGATTAAAAGGTACTATTTTATTCAATACATAATAATGAGAAAATATATTGTTATTATCCAATAAAAATAAGAAGAAATAAATTTTATACTTATTTTTTTATTTTAATTACTGAATAATATCATATATTTCATGATAGAATCAATTAAAATACATTAATGAATATCCAGACAGTGAATATGGATGAAATATTTATAAACTTGCGATTTTCACATTTTACAGGGGTATTCAAATGTGGAATACTTATTTTAAAAGGAGGGAAGAAACACATGAAAATGAAAGGTTTGATAGTAACTCTCTTGCTTTTTTTATCGGCTGTTGCAGTATTAGGTGCTCAACTGGGTGCAGCAATCATTACCATTCCTGGAGACTATGCAACTATCCAGCAAGCAGTGGATAATGCTCATCCTGGCGATACAATCATAGTAGGATCGGGGGTATACAGTGGAGCTACCATTGATAAAAAAATTATTCTTTATGGTGATCCAGGAGGAGGATCACACATTACCAGTGGTGTCCATTATGGAGGGGGTGCAGCTTTAGATACTGCATTCCATCTTGATACAGGTGCTGATGGAACTGAGATCAGGGACTTTACCATCAATTGTGATCAGTCTTCCAGTTTTTATTTTGCTGTATTCAGCAGGGGGATTGACAATGTTATCATCGATTCACTGGTAGTGAATGACACCATACAGGGGATCACGAATTATGGAGGAAATGGATGGAAAATTACCAACAATACATTCACAGATACATACCCTGCGGGAGGCGGTGGAATAGCAATCTGGGTGGGTATTAACCCTACATACCCTGTAGCACAGCATAACCTCATTGAAAAGAACAGCATGACCACCAGTCTTCCTGGTGCTTCAACATTCACCTGTGCAGCGATTAATCTGGGGTTCGATGCACGATCGGGAGGAGAAACAGGTAATGAAGACCTCTCTCACAATCTCATTATCAACAACACCATCACCGTCACCGGAGACCAGACAAATACAGTGGGAATAGAAGCAGGTATCATCGGTATCAGTGGTGATTCTACCAGAATTGCAGCTCTCTTGGGTACAATCCATGATAATGTAATTCGATCAAACAGCATACATGGCTCCCAGTGGGGAATGTATCTGTACACGGTGAGTGCCACCACCATAACCCACAACAGTATTACTGGATGCAGCGATAGAGGAATATATATCAAAGATGGCAATTATAGAACTCTTATTCACTGTAATGATATTTATGGAAACATGCAGTATGGAGTATATAATGTAAGCGGAGTAACTACCGATACGCGGTTCAACTGGTGGGGATCTGCTTCTGGCCCTTATCATCCAGGTTTGAATCCTGGTGGAACTGGTGATAGAATATCTGATAATATTTCTCCCACCCCCTGGGGAATAACACCAAATCCCTGTGCTTCTCATGGAACTGCCAATGAAATTCAGCCAGTCTATGGTACGCAGATATGTCCCCTGGCTCGATACAATCTATCGCAGGCTGAACAGGCTCTGACCTCTGTACAGGAACTGCTCTCTCCGGTCACTGCTTTAGATCTTGACACATCTCAGGTAGATGCTCTCATCCGCGAGGCTGAATCATTGCTGGAAAAGGCACGAAAATTCTGTGAAAACAGTCAGAATTGCATTGCGGGGAATGTCTGTGCATTAGAAGCACAGAACCTATTGCAACAGGCAGAAGATCTTCTCGAATCCATGCTGGAATAACCCGCTGATCTCAATAGAAAGGTGTAATATGTCCTCTCCTCTTCACTGGAAAAGGAGTTCATTCTTTTCCTTTTTTCATTTTTTTATAAAGTAAAAAAGAGTGTAAAGATTATTCATAGATTTTTTCATCTGCATCAGCTTCTGGGGCATCGTTCTCTACATCTCTTTTGAGGTTCTCCTCCTGAAGGACTTCTTTAAAATATTCATGCTGAATGATCAGATTCATAATCTCATTCGTACCGGTCCAGATCATCATCAAGCGGGCATCACGCAACATTCTCTCGATGGGATATACTGTGGTATACCCAATACCTCCCAGAATCTGCATTGCATGATTGATGACTTCCCAGGCAGTATCGGTAGCACATCGTTTGGCTTCTGAAACCAATCGTCTGGTATATCCTGTTGATCCAAGCTGGTCCACAGCAGATGCTGCTCCATAGACTAACCCCCATGCTGCATCCAATTTGGTAATACTGTCTGCTATCTTGAAGGAAACACCTTCAAATTGTTTAATGGTTTGACCAAAGGCTTTTCGCCTGTTGCTGTACCTGACAGCGATTTCCAGTGCTGTTCTGGATAATCCTACAGCGCCAGCAGCCGATGTCATTCTCTCTGGAATCATCATCTGATAAAAAATATCTCCACCCTTATTCAACCCATAGAGTATATTCTCTTCTGGTACCTCTGTATCTGTAAAAACCAGTCTTCCTGCTCCTCCTCCCCTGGTTCCTAGCAATCCATAGACATATTCTACTCGTACCCCCATGTCCCGTTCTACGATGAATGTACTCAGTGATTTTCTGGGGGTATCTGTTCCTGTCCGTGCATATACCAGAAAAATATCGGCTCCTTCAGCCCCCACCACAAACCGTTTCTGCCCATTCAGTATGAAAGTATCTCCCTCTTTTACTGCTGTGGTGGTGGTTCCAAAGAAATCAGATCCACCCCGGGGTTCTGTGAGTGCTTCTGCACAGCAGATCTCACCGTTAATCAGAGGAACCAAGTACTTTTTTTTCTGTTCCTTGCTACCAAATACATGGAGTGCTTCCCCCACAATACTGACCAATGAATATAAACAGGCCAGGGATGCACCCAGCACTCCCACTTCTTCCAATGCCACAATTTCATCTGTCCATGATAACCCCTGACCACCATACCGCGGAGAAAATCTCAATCCTAATAGATTACGATTGGCAGCCTCTGTAATGTATTCTCGTGGATAGGTGATTCTATCTGCATCCATTTCAAGAAGCATCTCCCTGGGGACCCATTGTACAAAAGCTCTGACCTCATCCCTTAAATTCTTTTGAGAATCTGTTAATAAGGCTTCTATCATATAGTCACCTCATGTACCATGGTATGAATCTATAAAGTATTATCTTCTCCATAGATGTCCTCTATGCGCCATTGATCTTTTTTTCAATAACTCTTTCATCTCCCGAAACGTATTGAATCAGAATTAAAAATTATTGAATTGCACTGGGTGTATTTACATGTCCACATACTTTCCTGCTCTTAAAGTACATTCATATACACATCAAACTCCATTAAATCGTAAATATGAAGTATTCAAATTAAATAAAAATAACTATTTTCATCAAATACTCCATTTGATAATTATATACAATTGAGAAAAGATTTTTATAATAGAAATACATTGTAATGTATGGCAGATTTCATAGAAGAATTTTTGAAAAATTACGGGGTACAAGTCAGTGAACAGCTGTCTTCTAATTTAAACATCGATCAGAATACAGCGCTTAAAATACTCCCTCTTGTTACTCCCCTCATCCTTGGAGGATTGAAACGACAGGCAGAAGAACATGGAGGTACAAATAAAAAAGCACGGTCAGATCGAGTCAATCACATTCTCAATAAATATGGAAGCCCTGTGGTACTCGATCATCTCAACAGTGAATTCCAAAAACGATCACAGGAATCCCAGCCTGACCCCAGACTCGGAGGACTACTCGGAAATTCGGGTATTGAGGCAGCAGATACCATGTCAAAACAATTCGGATTGGATAAAACAACTGCAATGAAACTCATCGTAATGCTGGCTCCAGTCATTCTGGGTGCTTTGTCAAAGAAAAAATCAAAAGGGGGAGTGGGTTCACGGGGAATTACTGCTCTCATTGATCAGGATGGTGACGATCAGATTTTTGATGATGTTGCTGGATTTCTCATGAATCAATTTACCCAGTCACAATCCCAGAAAAAAGGAGGCCTTCTGGGTTCTCTGCTTGGCACTATTATGCAACCCCGGTGCAGGAATTGTGGATACGAAGTCACTTCAGAAATGGATTACTGTCCAAAATGCGGTAAAAAATTGTAAAAATAATTATCTATATAAAAAAGGAGATGGTATATTGAGAAGAGAAATGCCAGATACAAGAGGCGCAAAAAAAGAAATAGAGAAAGAATTGATGAGAAAAGCTGGAAAAGAGATAAGAACAGAAATAGAAAATCTAAAAAAAGAAGTTGAAGACATAAAAAATGACATAGATTCAGAATTTAAAAAAATAAAAAAAGAACTGTATGAACTGAAAAAAGATGATGCAAAACATCGGATCGCTCAATCAGCCGCCCAGAAAAAGAAATAGCAATAGAAATGGGATTTGAACAAGAAAATAGTTCCAATCCATATACATGCTAATAAAATAACTTAAAAAAGGAGATAATAAAATGAGTAACAGAGATGATATAGGTGAGATTAGTAAGGGAACAGAACAAGAATGGATGAGGAACACTGGAAAAGAACTAAAAAAAGAGGCAGAGAATCTGAAAGGAGAAATTCAAACTCTCAGAAATACTTTTATTAAAGAAATTAAACAGATCCATAGCGAAATAACCGAGATTAAAAGAGCGAGAATCATACAGGAACAGAAGCGTTCTGTTCCTCCAGTTGAAAAAAAACAGCCTGAAAAACCCGAAAAAAAGCTTTCCCTTGAAGATATGAGGGGTGAATGGGCAGTATTGGTGGCAAAAATAGATAAAATGTCTCGCTCTGAACTCATTAGTGCACGGGATAGAATACAGACACTGGGAGAAAAACTCGATACATTACTGGGTGAAAATTACCTCTCAATTACACAGGACGCCATAAAAAAAATAGATCACAAACTCCGCTGAATTCCTCATTCCCCAGATATACTGGCACTATACTCCGTATTATTTTATCATGGGAATATGTGCTCCTTTAAGAATGAATGTTTGATTCTCTTATAATAATCCATATGAATACTGGATATTTTTAACACATAATTGATACCATACTCTCATTGTGTTCTCCGTAACATGACAATGACCAGGATCACAATCAGAAATACCAGTATAAAGATCACTATGAGATATGCTGGAGTATACATTGATCCAAAGATCTGCTCTTTTACTTGTCCTGCAGGCTCCCGATTAGGTTGTTCTGGTGACTGAATACTGGGAGATTCGGGATGTGGAGATGAAGATACCGGAGTCGATGTTGACTGAGGTTCTCCTGAAGAGATTATATCGGTATCATTATTATCCCGGACACAACGGATGAAATTGTAAATACGCACTACATCACCTTGAGGCCCATTTCCATGAGGCCAGTCGTCAGGATCCCCTGTTTTTGGATCGCTTCGCTGTGCTCCGGCTCCATGGACATCCATCAATTCATAGGCTCCTCCAGGTGTTCTCATATACCCAAGCGCTTCTCCAAAAGCAATATACACAGCACAGCTCCCTGAGCCCTGTGCAGATGCATGAGTGGTGCTAGTCCAGTAATAGGGATAATTCTTCTCACCGCCCTCATCTCGTATTGCAATGGTGTTGAAAATCGGATCAATTGCTGCTGAATTAGAGGTAGCAGGAGATCTGGTATAGTCCACAATGCTGTGCAACTCCTTAGCATTTGGTAACCGCCAGTCATGGTAACCCAGGTACTGCTGTTCATTCTGGTTCTGTACCCACCTGAGGGCATCCTCCCAGTTCATTCCAATACCACTATCACTTTTTGTCCACATCAGTCCTGTAGCCCGATCAGTAATCGTTCCATCACCATTATCCACAAAATCATTGATACCATAGTGAGTGGTGCTCCTGACATACCGGACAAAGTGCTTCATTGGTTGTCCACCCAGGACCAGTATCCCGGGGATACCCTTTGATGCGTCCATCAGCAAAATTGACCCCAAACAC
>AZIF01000885.1_pt1 | contig 23112 bp, 30 predicted proteins | sample 359031 | NCBI WGS metagenome assembly AZIF01 (sample SAMN02429710, study PRJNA222658) | marine sediment metagenome | biome: Sediment sample; isolation source: sample MGS-PRI from oil contaminated site at the harbour of Priolo Gargallo... | place: Italy: Priolo | collected 2011-03-08 | depth 6 m m
TCCACTACCATAGCATAGGCATGTTCCATAATGGATTTGGTCACATCCTGAAGAGGGTGATCAGTTGTCATTTTAATGGCCTGAGTCAGTAATCCTGAAAATGAAAAATCATTCCCCTTGACTGTATAGGGAAGACCTCCCAGATAGCTTCCCTTTTCGATCATCTCATCGATTTCTCTAAAACAGGGGAATCCCAATCCTGCTTCCCTTCCAAAATAATCCTGCATATTCCCGATTCCAATATCCAGGGTCTCTCCAAATACCCGGTACCGTCCCCCTGCATAGGCAATGATCTGAGTGTTCCCCCCTGATACATACAGGGTCACCGGATCGTGTGCACCCGTGGTCCACCTTCCCACTTCCACATGGGCTACACAGTGATTAACACCCAATATTGGTCTCTCCAGTCTGAGAGAAAGGGTCCGGGCACAGGTGGCTGCAATCCTCAAACAGGGGCCCAACCCCGGTCCCTGGGAAAATGAAATGAGATCAACATCTGTAATGGAAATTCCTGCTTTCTGCAGGGCATTCTTGAGTACCATACCTGCATATTCTGCATGATGATCTGCTGCCTTTCGGGGATGAATACCAACTCCCGAATAGGAATGGCTTTCATTCGCCAGAACGTCTGTCTCTGTGACTATGCCCACACCGAAGGTGTGTGCAGTCCCTTCTACACCCAAACAGATCATGATACCCCTCATATAGTGCTGCTATCAGGCATATATAGCTCTGTATATCCTCAATATATATGTTCTGCATTTGGCAAAGAATGAGCCCTCGCACATAAAAAGAGCTCTTCTATCCTGTAAAAAAGCAGGTTCAGGAACTACCCTTCCATTTGGTGTATCCACATTTCCCACAGGTGTATCTATCCCCGTGATCGGCCATGAATGTACCCTGACCACAGCGGGGACAGAGCGGGTTTTTCCGTTCAATCGTGTCCCCCTTGATTTTATACAGATCACTGGCTTTCATGAGATACCTCCAAAAACCCATTTTTTCGCAATATGTGATTTGCTTCCACCAATCGTAATCGATCTTCTGAATCATAGACTTTGAGCAAACAGTGTGATTCATTCATTCCATATTCAGGGAGAATCTGTTGAACCACAAATAACGATTCATTTAATGAGAATTGAGCAGCAATTTTTTTGCGCAGATCAACGATTTTTGGACTTCCTGCATCCTGGATAATCCGGAGGTTCATCTCCTTTCGTTCCATCAATGGATTATCCTTTTCTTCAATAATCTCAATTTCCATGTCAGTGTACAGTGATTTGGTTTTAAAAAGGTTTCTATTACTGGAATGACTCGGTGTCTGTGTGTGGGGAATTCATCTCCTTGACATAGAGGTCTCTTTTGGGATAGGGGATTTCAATGGACGATTTTTCAAATTCCATCTTTATTCTTCGATTGATTTCATCCTGCAGGGATCTCCTGCTTTTGGCATCTGAAATCCATACCCGCAGTTCCACATTGATTGAAGAATCCCCGAATTCTGTCACCACCACCTGAGGTTTTGGTATTTTTTCAATGCCTTTAATATCTATGAGCGTATTAATGAGTATCTTCTCCACCTCCACAAGATTACTATCATATGATACACTGGCGGGAATACGGAGCCTGATCATTGATGATCCCTCTGTATAATTGATAATATCCCGTTTCATGAGTTCAGAATTAGGGACGATAATGGTGATATTGTCTGTGGTCATGATCTTGGTGGAACGCAACCCCACCTCCACTACATCCCCCCAGGTTGCCTGGTTGGGCGGTGCATTCCATAATTCTATTCTATCGCCGGGCAGAAAGGGTTTATCCATCAACAGCAAAATGCCTGCAATGACATTGGAAAGGCTGTCTTTTGCAGCTAAAGAGACTGCAATTCCTGCAATACCCATTCCAGCGAGCAACCCAGATACATTATACCCCAGTTGATCCAGAGAGATGAGCAGCGCAATCAGATACACCCCAATGGAAAGACCTGTCTTGAGCATGGGAAAGACCAGATCATCCAGCCTGGTTTCAGATTCTTTTATCAAGACATTCTTGAATAAATCCATTATGAATGTGATAACATGTATTGCTAGGTACGCTGCCAGAAATATGAGCACAATTTCCAAAAATTGAGAAATTGTGGTATTGTCCACTTTTGACATAATGAAATAGAATACAGCGCTGATGATAGAGAATTGAACCAGTTTTTTCACAAATTCAAAAACAATGTCATCCCATAAGGTATCTGTTTTTTGGGTTCGAGGACTGATCTTCCTGAAAATAACAGACACCGCTTTCAGGGAAAGGATACCACCTGCTGCAACAGCGATGATCTCCAGGACATTCCGGAGAGTCACATCGATCATGGATACCTGTATTCATGCACAATTATAAACATTAGCGCGAAAAAACCCTCACCTGCCTTTATCAGCTCTCAGGATGTTGTCAATCTTTAAATAAGGCTGTGCATATGAAGATGCATGAAACAGGTTAAAGCACGTCATATCCTGATGAAAAAAGAAGGTGAAGCTAAAAAAATTTTAGAGGACCTTAAAAATGGTACCAGTTTTTCAACATTGGCAAAGGCTCATTCAGAATGTCCATCTGGAAAAAGAGGTGGAGATCTGGGATGGTTTGGGCGGGGAAAAATGGTGCCAGAATTCGAGAAAGCCGCCTTCTCTCTGAAAAAGGGCGAGATTTCTGATCTTGTAAAAACCCAATTCGGATATCATATCATACAGGTAACAGATACAAAATGAGGTGTGAAAAAAAATCACACCCAGTATTATCGATCCCGAGGTGGGATAAGGTCTTCAAGTTCTCGCATTATCTCTGTTTCCATATCAATGAGTATGTTTTCCTTCACTCTATCCACTATCAATCGGGGAGCCTGTACCACATCTTCTTTTAATACTGTTTTTCGTCCTGTTTCTTCCGTTTTCTTGACTGTTTCTTTAGCCATTCTGTGAGCATAGTTTTCTACAATATCCCGTAATTCCAGTGCGGCAGCCCGGGAAACCCGCTGCGCACCAGCTTTTCGCAGGATTCTGTCCACCGGTGCTAATGCTATAGGCATATATTATCACCTCTCTAATCTGTGTTGATACAGTATGTTAGTAGTCAATAGAATATAAATGTTTTGGTAATCAATGTAGGACAGCCAGACTAACCACAAAGAGCACTGAAAAAAAGGAAAAAAGGGAATTGTATTATGTCCCTACCAGTTCATCCTCATCCAGGATCAGACGCATGGTATCGGGGTCTGGTGGCATTTTCTCCAGGAAATCTCGTGCAGCATAGTAGGGATCATGAGATCTGATAATATATCTTCCCACCACGATGACATCTGCACCCTTTTCAAGGGCTTCGGTGCAGGTCTGGGGTGTTATGCCTCCTGCCACCGACACTAATTTAACTATCTTTTTGATCTTGGAGAGGTTACCCCATTTGCTTTCCACTGTTTCTCCCCGTTCCTGAGCTGCAGTTTCCACGTCAACATTGCGGTGAAGCAGGGCAATATCGGGTTTATAACGAAGCGATTTGATTTTTTCTTCGATATCAGAAACATTCATGAAATCGACAATAGAATAAATACCCTGTCGTTGAGCTTCCTGAATTGATTTCTCTATAGATGCATTGGGGCCAAGACCAGAGATACACACTGCATCGGCTGTAGCATCGGCAGCCATTTTCACTTCCAACCTTCCAACATCCAGTGTCTTCAAATCTGCTATGATAAAAGATTCCTGGCGCATGTTTCTTATCTTTTCAACGATGTTAATGCCGCAGTTTTTAATTAGGGGGGTCCCTGCTTCCAGGAGAAGACGTTCTCTCACCGGGAGCTGTTCGATGATCTTCTTTACCTGTTCTTCACTGGTTAAATCCAGAGCTACCTGTAAATAGGGAGGATTCCACAGTCGATACACCCTGAATCCCATGATAGGATGCGTTGCCCTGTCCTTTTCCTTCAATATCTTTTCCAGGCTGGGATAATTCTCCATTGCTCTCTTCATAGCCAGTTTTGTAGCACCATAGTTGTACTGATAGATTTTCCGGTAATCCTGTGCATCCTTATGAACAAAAACAGAGACAATCACCACCCAATCATCACAGTATTCCCTGGGAATAATTCCTTCTTCCACAGCATCGGCCACTGCTTTAGCCACCCCTGCCTGGGCGGGACCAAATATCTTCCCTGCATCTTTGAATCCCCTGACTGTCACCTTGGGTACGATGAGAGTGGCAGGTTTGGGAGGCAAATTTGGACGAATAACACCCAGCATAGGTGTATGACCATAAGATGGCTGAGCCATACTGTTGGCAAAGGCATGCCCTACCGGGCTGTCCTTTTCTCCAATTATCAAGTCAATATGGGCGACTTCCAGACCGTCCCCGACTAAGGCTTCTCCAATCCTCATGAAAAATATTCATTTCCTCCCTATATAAGGTTATGGTCAGGGATAGATGAGCCTATTTTCCGGTAGGAACACGACTGAAGGAAGAGCAGTAACTCAGTTGCAGGAAAATGCTGCACTCATCTGATAAATCATTTCGAGAAAGAAAGTGTTGATTCTCTGTACAGCGAGAAAAATCGGTATTACATCCACTGATAAATTTTTGAAATACAGATTGATTCTCCTCTCTGTTCCGGTCCTCCAGTAATACACACCTTTATAAGAAATAAATTTATATGCTTTAAATGGTGACATCATGAATTCCAAATATATTGCTGCTCTTCTGGTGATTTTGATGGCTGCATCGGTTTCAGCAGCAGATTTTGTCCCCCGCATAGCGATTCAACATCCCCAGCAGGTGCAGGTTTTCCTTCATCCCCCCCTCTGTGAGGACCGGAGATTGCCGTCCATCCCCAATCGTGGGGTGATTTACCTCATTGTGTACACCTCTCACGATACCAATGCACTGTATATTGAACTCAATGGAGAGCCCCTCACAGATCAATCTGGTATTTCTGTATTCAATCCTCGATATATACCAGATCGGCTGGAAATCATACCGATCTATATCCAGAACCAGTATGAACCACATATTATTACTGCTATAGCAGAGAACGATCATGGTCGAAATACTGTATATGCTGCCTTTATCCCTGTTCCCACTGGAAATGGACAGTATTTAGACGCCATAGGCTGTACCACCATGTACTGATGAAGCGTATTTCATACAGGATTCCTTTTTTCTCCATCCATTCCATGAGGTCCTCTGGAAGTACAGTATGGTCTCCAGGGTGGTAAAGTCGCATTCCACGAAAGTTCCTCCTGTTCACTACTACAAAAGAAATGTAACGTAAGAAAAAAAGGAAAGTTATTTAAAGGACTAAATCAATAATAAAGAAAAAAAGAGGTGTAAATATGAAAAAAGAAATATTTGCAGTCTTTGTTTCCTTTGTAATCTTTACATCATTTGTAGGTGCAGCAGATGTTCCACGAGTAGCCATTATCCATCCAAAACAGGTAAAGATCTTCGTACATCCTGAACAGTGCAGAGATGTTGAACTCCCAGCCATACCCAATGGAGGGGTCATCTATCTTCAGGTCTATTCATCCAGTACTACCAATGAATTATACATAGAATTCAATGGTATGCCTGTGGAAGGATATGATCCTAATTCCAATCCAGATCGATTTGAACGAATTGCTATCTATATCAGTGATGAAGAACAGAATAAAGTGGCAATCATCGGTGTTTCAGCAAAAAATGAAGTAGGTACAAACACGGTATTTGCTGCATTCATACCCATTCCTTTCAATCCTGGATATCTCAATCCCGGAATTGGCTGTTCCACCATGTATTGATTTTACCCTCTTTTTTACTTTCACTTTTTTAGAGCCTATTCCAGCAGTGATTCAGAAGGATAGATTTCCACGCCCCGACCAGTTATGCGCATGGGCCGGGCTTGTTCATCAAATCCTGTACCTCTCATTTTTTCAATCAGAATGGAACGTTTTCGTTTACCCTCTAAAAAGACTGTCTGGAGACGAATTGTTCCTCTTCCCAGAAAAGTCTCCACCTCATCTCCTCCAGTACGCGACTCGCTGATCATCAGAGAGGTGCATTTATTCTCGGAGAGATAATTCATCAACGAAAGGAGATCCACTCTCACATCCCGTTCCCGTTCACAGAGTTCTTTGAGGGCTGTAATGGAATCGATGACAATATTACCAATATTGTGAACCGTCAATTCTGTGGAGATGAGACTGTTGAGATTGGCCACATTAAACCTGACACTTTCCAGCAATCCGTCAGAGGGAAGAACCCACACCCCAGTGCCTCCTTCTGGTGAAACATCTAAGATTCGTATTCTGGAAATATCCCACCCGAAAGCAATCATATTATCCCTGATTTCTGAAGCGGGCTCTGAAAGGGAAATATATAATCCATTTATTCCATCCTGGATCCCCTGTAATAAGAAATGCATTCCCAATATTGTTTTGCCTGAACCAGGTGGACCCGCAATGACATAGGGTCTCCCGGCAATGAATCCACCATGGAGCATCTTATCGAGACCTGCTACTCCCGTCTTGACTCTTCTCATCTAATCACCTTTAATTCTATATAACACATCGGCTACTCTATCCTCGAATTTTCGTGAAACATCTTCATCAATAAAAAGGGTTACAATTCTCTGGACTTCTGAACAAGCATCTTCTAAATCCTCTTTTGAGGAAAATCGTTTCTGCAATCGTTTCTTGATCATGATATAATCATCGGCCAGTAACCGCCTGGCATAGGCATCGATTTCAGCCACTGCTTCTTCCAGGGTGAGTTGTGAAGATATCTGGGGTTCTTTTTCCCTGCCAAAATCAATACCAATTTTTGGAACAAGACTGCGGGTTCGGGCCAGTTTCATGATGGTCAATTGAGCAATAAGTTCTGCCTGTTTTTGTGCCTTTGACACATCTTCGCCAGTAAGGGAGATGGTAATGGTTCCCTTCCATGCATATCCCTTTTCATGAATATCAAATTCGATTCCTTTCAGGGAAAAAGAGTGTAATTTTGTGGATTCTTTTTGTAGAACTTCACTGATGATACGTTCATTTCCAGAAAGACCAGAAGGAGAAGCTGCGAGTTCGGCCAGGATAGTATCCACATCCTTATTAATAGTTTCAATCTCTTTGGGAGTGAATGATTCTTTTAAATCATCTTTTATTAAATGACCAATTCCTTCCCGCTTTAATAATTCTTTAAATTCTTCATCTTTCGGCAAATGAATTCCAAGCCGTTCCAGGAGTTCTTCCCGTCCTGACTCCTGTAGCTCCTCACTCATGGCTTTCTTTTAGTGGCTTCTAATATAAACTTTTGTTATTGGACAGAAGGATTCATACTGATTCAATTACTCTCTTTCATGGTTAGAATTCTCACCTCAATCCCAAAAATCCATATAAATTAAAGGAAAAGTTGTGCAAAACTGTTGCACATAAAATCGAAACTTTTATAAATATTACCTGATTCACATGCTCATGGATGAACGTGAACAAATTAGACAGAAAAAAATGGAGGAGTTGAAGCGGCAACAGACCATGCCCTCCAGCTCAATAACTATCACAGATGCTGATTTCGAAGGAACACTGAAAAAATTTGATATGGTGGTGGTGGATTTCTGGGCTACCTGGTGTATGCCCTGCAAGATGATTGAACCCACACTGGAAGCACTGGCTAAAAAGTTACAGGGTGAGGTGGTATTTGCTCGATTGAATGTGGATGAGAATCCTCGTACCTCTGCTCAGTTCCAGGTCATGAGTATTCCCACGCTCATCGTGTTCAAGAAAGGAGCACCAGTCAAGCGCATTGTGGGAGCAGTTCCTCAGCAATATATGGAACAGCAAATCATGGAGGCACGGTAATGCGATTCTTAATGAATGAGAATCTCTGCTCAAAATTACAAATCGAGGAAATGAATGAAAATCAACTCTTAACCTGCTTATTATCCCTTAATGCCCTGGAGAGTACAATTCTTCTTTATCTTTTTTCCCATCCTCATTCTACAATAAAATCAATGGCCCGAGCAGTTAACAGGCATCGAAGCACTGTTCAAAAGGCCTTAGAACAACTTATGAGACAGGGGTTGGCACTTCGTCAGACACATAGCCTTCCCCGGGGATACGCATACACCTATACTGCTATATCAAAACAAGAATTGAAAAAAGCTATTATACAGGATATCAAAGAATGGTCACAGATGATTGAGAAGAAATTTCTCTCTTAAAAGCATGACAGTAATATATTTATAGTATTTCTTCCCTGTATTACCACATGAATTCTATGGATAGACGGGAATTTTTTCATACCTGTGCTGGACTCATGCTATCGATAGGATTTTCACAGGTACCACATATTTCTTCTTCTCTGTTCAGTCCTCAATCCGGTTCCCGATTCTCCACACATACTGCTCCTGCTGAATTACTGGTTATCCGGGGTGATACTCCCAGGATGATGCTGCTCATGCTGCTGGAGTCTCTGGGAGGCATTGAATCATTCATACAACCAGGACAACGGGTCGTCATAAAGGCAAATTTTTCCTTTAAACGGCCACCTCATCAGTGTGCTACCACCAATCCCGAACTCATAGAAACCCTGGTGAGAGAGTGTCTCCGGGTAGGTGCTGACGAGGTGATCGTTCTGGATCACACCATCGAAAATGAACGAATGTGTATGGACATATCCGGTATGAAGGAAGCTGTGGAAAGGGCTGGGGGGATCATCAAAGCTATTAATTCCAGCAGGGATTTCGTTGAGATAGATATCCCACGGGGAATCCTCTTGAAGAAAACCTATTTTTCCAAGGATGTTTTGGATGCAGATGTATTCATCAATGTTCCCATAGCCAAACACCACATATCTGCTGTTACCACATTATCCATGAAGAATCTCATGGGTATCGTATATGACCGGGGAGAATTACACCGAAGAGGCCTGCATCAGTGTATTGCCGATTTGAATACGGTGAGAATCCCTGACCTCATCATTCTCGATGCATATCGTATCCTCATGACCAAGGGACCCGGGGGACCCGGGCAAATTAAGGAAGCTGGAGAACTCATTGCTGGATTCGATCCTGTGGCCATAGATACCTACGGTTCACGCCTTTTAGAACAGGACCCCACTAGAATCGGGTACATTCGAGCAGCAACTGACCTCACTATTGGATCCACAGAGTATGCTACTCGAGAAATTACATGCCCTGCACCATCCCCTGAAGAACAACCTGCAGAACAGCTTCCAGCAGAACCCCTGGAGGATGAGCCAGAGACAGTTCCATCTGTTGCTCAAGATACAGGGGAACCCCCTTCCCTCATAGAGGAAGCCCTTCCTGCAGAAGGTAAGGAAAAACCAGAATCTCATCTGCCATGGCTGCTCCTCATCCCTGCACTGATAGTGGTATTTCTCATTGGAATCCGAATGAGAAAGAGAAAGAAGAGCCCTCCCTCCCATGAAGATGAATAATCACCCATCAGGTGAGCCTTTCACGTAACAGGGAAAGGAGTCCTCCTTTCGTGAGGAGGGTTTCTTCAGGTGGTGTGAGGGAAAAGGAGAATGTAGTATGCTGTGTGCTATTGAACACAGTATGAACTTCAAAATCAATTTCCAGACAATCGCCATCAGTAATGGGCGATGTATCCATCTCAATGCATGGCAGAGCATTATTAAAAGCATTTCTCCTGAATATGGGTGCAAAGGATGGAGCCAGTATGGCTTTAACTTCTGCATGCATGAGGGCGAACACTGCTTCTTCTCTGGAAGACCCACATCCAAAATTGGTACCTGCGGCCAGTATTTTTTCACCTCTCTCCTTAAAATCGGGAATTGTGTGGTGGAATGCATATTCACCGAAAACTGTAGGATCCCGTGATAATTGCAGTGCATAGGTGGGAATGATTGTATCTGTATCAATATCATTCCCCATGATAAGTGCTGGTGCAGAAATAATCATGTCATCAACTCCCGGGGATCGGTAATAGTCCCTGTCACTGCAGAGGCTGCCACCGTAGCAGGGGATCCCAGATATACCTGCGCATCCTTTGATCCCATCCGTCCCACATAATTTCTATTCCCTGATGAGATACAGATATCATGAGGTCCCAGCGTTCCCATGTGCCTTCCAAAACAGGCTGCACAGTTGGGAGGAAGAACCACTGCACCTGCCTGTAAAAACTGAGAGAGGATGCCGACCTGAGAAATTCGATTGAAAATGTGCCGGGAACCAGGTACCACGTATAAATCCACCTGTTCACATACCTGCCTTCCCTCAAGAATGCTGGCTGCCACTTCCAGATCACTGAACCGCGCATTGGTACATGAGCCTAAAAATGCCTTAGTTATGTCGGTGTGAACCTCACTGATAGGTTTCCCATGCAAGGGAGAATGAGGTACAGCCACATAGGGAGGAATGTCATTCAAGAAAAATTCATACTGAGAATCATCTGCTGAAATATCGGGTGCAGGAGAACTGATTATCCCAGTTCGTGCACTGATTTCGGTGACCATGTTACACAGTGTGCTCTTCTCATCCAGGGACATGCTATCCACTGGATTCCCTGAAAACTGGAGGACTCGATCAAACACTGCCTGCGTGTCCAGGTGAGAGAGCATATAGAGGATGACATCCTTTGCATATACTCCCTGAGAAAGCTGTCCTGAACAGATGAGATGGACAGTTTCGGGTACCTCAAAATTATAGAAGGTGCCGGTGAGCATGACGAAGAGTGCATCGGTAATACCGATACCAAAGGCAAAGCATCCCAGTGCGCCATTGGTACAGGTATGGGAATCAGTTCCCACGAGAATGTCACCGGAAGATACCAGACCATGTTCAGGGAGTAATACATGTTCGATGCCTTCCCCCTCCCTGAAGAGATTCAGGTGTAACTTTCTGGCAAATTTTTTTGTTCTGTATAAATTATCGGCAATTACTGGATCCGGTGGAGGAACCACATGATCGAGAACCACAAAAATTGCCGATGGATCATAGGGAGGTGCATCCAATTTCAGAGACTCATACCGTTCCCACAACTGAACTGCAGCCACGTCATTGATGAGCAGAGAATCAACAGGAAGTTCTTCAAGAACATCACCTGCTCTTACCTGGCGACCTGCATGAGTGGAAACTATGTGTTCTACTATGGTGGGCATACTATAGTAATACAGAAATGACTTAAATGTGTTTTCACTATCTGAAAAGTAAAAAATCTTCATATTCCTGCTCAGGATTGCACATATGTTCGAAATATTTATAAAGATTCCATAGAACACATCTCATGGCATTTATACTCGCACCCCTCGGTGCCCTCATTCTCGTGGTAATCATCATTGTGGCCCTGTTTTTTCTGGTGAAGGCCATAAAATATCTGGCTATTAATACTATTATCGGATTAATTCTGCTGGCTCTCCTCAAATGGCTGGGTGTTCTTTCTGGCTTACAAATCGGACTGTGGGATGTTGTCCTCAGTGCAGTGGGTGGGGTTATCGGGGTTTTCATAATCATTATACTCTATTTCCTCGGTTACGATCTCTGATGACAATGAGGAATGAGATATGGCACATATTCTGGTGGTATCTGTAGTCATATTCCTTTTAGCAATAGTCATGTCCATGACTGGAAGAGGAGGGGGAAATTTTTATGTTCCAGTTTTGCTGGTTGCAGGAATCCCGGTACACGAGGCGTCAACCATATCTCAGCTTATCCTGGTGGCTACTGCAACAGCAGCCATGGTAGTATTCCAGAAAAATAAAACAGTGGACTGGAAACTGGCTCTGCTCATCGATCCTCCTACAGATATCATGGCCTTTATAGGCGGTTATTATGCGCATCTGTTCTTGGGTATACATATAAAGCTCCTGATAACAAGCCTGCTTGTCCTTTCGAGTTTTTTAATGCTCTATCATGTAGATAAACGCTCTCCAGGAGATACTCAGAAATTCGGGTTCTGGCGAAGAACATATGGAGATTACACATATACAGTTAATCTTTGGACAACAATTCCCATCACTGCAGCTACTGGATTCGTCGCTGGAATGTCTGGAATATCCGGGGGGTCTTTTAAAATTCCACTGATGGTCCTGGCCTGTGGTGTTCCCATGCGGATCGCAGTTGGTACCTCATCTGCAATGGTTGCTGCTACTGCTCTCATGGGATTTTTTGGACACCTCGCTGGTGGGGATTTTTACACAGGCAGCGCAATCCCTCTTGCTGCTGTAGCATGTATGGGGGGAATCCTCGGAGGGAAGTTCTCTCTCAAAACTCGTTCAAAGAACCTCAAACATATATTTGCCTATTCAACGCTGGCTGCTGCAATTGTTGTTTTCCTTAAGATTCTCTATTAAATTATAATCACTTCTTATGTTTCATACGTAGATAATTGAGTATCATCTATAACACAACCCTCTCGCAGGGTTAATCAGTATACAAGCACAGGCAATAGCAATATACGATACCAATGAGCCATTGTAATTGTCCAGTGATACTATCACTTCTCTCCTTCTTTATTTTTTATATAGAAAAAAAAAGAAAAATGGAGGTAAATTGGCAGTATCGCAGCTTACTATATTTATAGAGTTTTCTTTCTTTATAAATTTACCGGTGAATAATGAAAAATAAGTATATTCACTATACCAGGTAGATCACTTTTCCTGGGTTGCAGTTAGTACTGGTTCTATACCCTGCATGGTCCATGTTGGAGATCTGTATTTTGCCTTCAAGAGGTGCTCTGAAAGCTGTACCTCTTCCTGGGTGATTTTCCCTGACTGGAGGTGGATCAGATGCTTTTCCTGAAAATAATGGGCAATATCTGAGAGAATTCGCTTACTATTCCCCCCTACATTAGCAATTTCATGATAGGAGCTGGCAGTACGCCCTTCACTTTTATAAGGTGTGAGTACCTCCATGAGTTCCAGATTGCCTTCTATGAGCAGGGTCATGTGATGAAACAATGCTCCCCATTTTTTACAGCTGGCTGCCCCTGAGATTTTTTTCTTCTGGAAAAACAAGTTGTTGTGCTGGTCTATCTCACAATTCAGTACTTCGCCCACAGTCTGACTCAATTCGTGAAAAATATCTAAAGGTCTGGGTGCCTGGGGGAGACAGAAGGATAGACACAGCACCCCTTCATCGAGAAATACAGCGCCCCCACCGGTAAATCGCCTGACAATAGGAATATCAATCTCCTCACAGAGTGATACATCCACCTCCTGTTCCACTGACTGGAATCGTCCCACAATGATAGAGGGGGAGGTGGTCCATACCCTGAAGGTGGGAATTCCACAGTGGGCAATAGCTTCATCCACTGCCAGACACATATCTGGGTTGCCGTGTTGATAGAGCAACCGCAGGTTATCTCCTGGGCATATTGAGCGAATTTCCATGGACATCTAAACTGGCATCCCTGATCATTTCTGTCATGGTGGGGTGGGCACACAGAAGCGTTGAGAGTTCCTCAGTAGTGGCTTCCATTTTCATGGCAAAAGAGATGAGATGTATCAATTCTGTGGCTCCCTTCCCCAGTATATATGCTCCCACAATTTCTCCATATTTTTTTTCTGATAATACAGTTACCCTGCCCCTGACTGCTCCCATAGTCTGGGCTCTGCCTGACCCTCCATAGGGAAAAGACCCTTTCGCCACATCGTATCCTTCATCTGCTGCCTGTTGATAGGTCTTTCCCACCACAGCGGCTTCCGGAGCATACATAACCTTGGGGACCAGGGTGCTTCGGTATACAGCCGATTGGCCCATGGCGTGCTCTGCAGCCACCAACCCCTGGGCAATAGCATCCCCTCCCATGTAGCTCCCGGTGATATCACCCACCGCATAGACATCAGGCAGACTGGTCTGCATGGATCTATTGACCGATACATACCCTTCTGTGATGAGAGATTCAGGAAGGGCATCCAATACTGGATTCCGTTTCATCCAGATGACTTCTTCAGCCAGAAATTCCTGACCGTTTATTTCTACATATTTTTGAAGATCACTCTTTTTTATAGAAGTAATTCTTCCTTGAATAATTTTTACTCCATGATTTTTAAAATATGATTCGATACGACCCGCTATATCATTAAATTCCTGTTCGATAAAATGATTTGCCAGTAATGTTACCTGCGAACCCAGTTCCCTGAAAAACCAGGCCATCTCCAGAGAGAATACGCCTCCCTCCACCACTAACACACTGCGCGGCAGGTATTCCAGCTCAAACACGTCCTTATAAGAGAGCACCATTTCCTCAAAGAGATGAGGAACATCGGGTTGAGACCCTGTGGCCACAATGATTTTATCAGAGGAAATTTCTTCCTCATTGAAGGTTACGGTATGCTCATCTTTGACCACTGCTTTGCCGTGAACAGTATGGATATCATATGAGCGCAGTACATTTTTCAATCCTGAGGTGAGTTGCTGTCTGACATCTTCCTTTTTTTCCAACAGTTTCCTGATATCGAAGGGAGAGGGTCGGGTAGAGATTCCGTACGATTTGCCTATTTCCAGTTGTGAAAACAGTTTTGAGGCTTTGAGGAATACCTTTAAGGGTACACATCCCCGGTGAAGACAGCACCCGCCAATTTCATCCATCTCCACCAGTGTGACTTCGGCTCCTAATTGAGCTGCCCTGATGGCAGCAGTATATCCTCCCGGGCCACCTCCAATCACCGTAATCATGATTCTTCCTCCACCAGTAATCGATAGGGATGTTCTAAGAGGGTCTTAATTTCCCGTAAAAAAAGAGCTGCTGGCATACCATTGATAATCCGATGGTCAAAACTCAAAGATAACATGATTCTCTCTCTGATTTCAATGGAATCATTACATACTACAGGTTTTTTCTGAATAGCTCCCACTCCCAGAATTGCTGCTTCTGGAGGATTAATGATGGGAGTAAAAAATTCAATATCATACATACCCAGATTGGATATGGTGAAGGTGCCATCCAGCACATCATGTTCGGTGAGTTCATCACCCTTGGTTCGGGTGATGAGATCTTTTGTTATTTTAGCAATTTCCTTGAGAGTACAGGTATCTGCACCATGTACCACCGGGACCAGCAGATCTTCATCACGAGCCACTGCAATGCCAATATTGATTTCATCGCGGATGACTATGGTATCTCCTGACAGGGTGGCATTTAAAAGAGGATGTACGGTGAGTGCCATGGCCACCGCCTTGACCAGGATATCTACATAACTGACTGATAAAGAGGTTTTTAGTTTGGTGGCTTCTGTCATATCTGCTTCCATACCCAGGGTGAGATGAGGAGCCTCTCTCTTGCTCTTACTCATGCGTTCAGCTGTCAGTTTTCTGATACCTGCTAAAGGTATGGATTTCCCTGAAGGTATATCGACAGGTTGAATCCTGGGAGCAGGCTCAGGGGGTTCCCTGGATACTGGTGTTCCTTCTTCTCCTGCTTCTTCTGGAATTTCTTCTTTTTCTGTAATTTCTTCGGGGAGTGGTTTTTCTGTTTCTATTATCTTTTCTGGAATTTCTTCTTTTGCACCTTCTTCTTCTATTTCTTCACCTGCTCTTTCATATTCTTCTTGTATTACAGGTGCACCCTCCACTTCAGGTTTGCGTGTTTCCAGATAGGAGAGAACATCTTCTTTTGTAATTTTTCCGTCTAATCCTGTTCCTTTCACTGAAGAAAGATCAATTCCTTTATCTTCCGCTATCCGTTCTGCCAATGGTGATGCGTTAACCGGTCCTGTACTGACAGGTTTTTCTGTTCTAATTTCGGGTATTACTTCTGCTGCTTCTATTTCTATTCCTGTTTGTTCTACTGCTTTCTTCTCTATTATCTCTCCTGATTTTTTTGCCATCTCGCGCTGTTCCAGGACCTGTAATACATCTTTTTCTGTGATAGCTCCTTCAGGGCCTGTTCCCCTGATAGTTTCCAGAGAAATATGTTCTCGTTCAGCACGGGCTTTGGCCCGGGGAGAAGCCAGAATTTTTTCAGATTTTCTTTTTGACACGGGAGATTCTGCTGTAACAGAAGGAGCAGCATGTGCCTCCAGTTCTTCTTTATGTTCTGAAGTGGCAGGAGGAATGTCTATCAAATCTCGTATTCTCTCCTCAGTAGTTTTCTCGATAATAGCAATGGGTTCATTTACCGGTACAATTTCATCCACGGTCTTGAGGATGTGTAAATATCCAGATTCGGGAGCCTCTACATCGATATTCACTTTATTGGTCATAATTTCCAGTATAATTTCACCTTTTTCCACGAATTCTCCTTCTTTTTTCTTCCATTCCACAATGGTTCCTTCCTCCATGGTCATTCCCATTTTGGGCATTACCATCTTCATGCAACAATCTCCTTGACTGCTTTTTTTATGCGTTCTTCATGAGGTGCCACCCATTTTTCCATTACCGGTGCAAAGGGAATGGGAGCATCTTTTCCTGCAAGCACCTCGATTCTGTCCAGATGATAAAATGCTCCTCTCATCAGGGTTTTCATGATTTCCCCTGATATGCCTCCCGTATCGCATGCTTCATGTACAATGAGCACCTTTCCTGTTTTCTGTGCTGATTCGCATAATGTTTTACTATCCAGAGGCCGTAATGTGCGGGGATCAATGACTTCACAGGAAATTCCCTCCTCTGCTACCGCTTTTGCTACAGCCAGTGCTCTGTTCACCATGATAGCGGTGGCAATGATAGTGATATCTTCACCCTCGCGATGTACTGCTGCCTCACCCAGAGGTATCACATATTCTTCTTCAGGAACCTTACCCTTCAATCCATAGACAAACTTATGTTCACAGAACACCACCGGGTTGTCATCCCTGATGGCAGATTTAAGTAATCCTTTTGCATCGTAGGGGTTGGACGGCTGGACCACTATCAATCCAGGGATGTGTACGAACCAGGCCTCCAGACTCTGAGAGTGATGAGATGCATATGATCCACCTGCTCCAAAGGGTGTCCGTACCACCAGGGGAACACTGACCTGCCCTCCTGACATATACCGCATTTTTGCTGCCTGATTACAGATCTGGTCCATGGCCAGGGTCACCAGATCTCCAAACATGATTTCAGCCACCGGGCGCATTCCAGTCATGGCAGCCCCCACTGCGCATCCCACAATTGCATTTTCAGATATGGGGGTATCCCGAACCCGTTCCGGACCAAATTCTTCTTCCAATCCTTTTGTTACCTTGAAGGCTCCCTGCCAGTATTTCCCGATGTCTTCCCCCAGTAAAATCACATTTTCATCCCGCTTCATTTCTTCTCTGAGGGCTTCATTCAATGCCTCTACCACAGAAATTTCCTTCATTCTATCACCCAGATATCATCCAGTGCTTCTTCTGGTCGGGGTAATGGGCTCTCTTGAGCATAGGTGACAGCCTCCTCGATTTCAGTATTGACCTGGTCGATTATTTTCTGGAAAAATTCTTCGGGGATTCCCTTCTGCAGTAATGTTTTCTTGAAGACCATCAGGGGATCTCTTTCCATCCACTCATTGACCTCTTCGGGGGGCCGGTAGGTAGCTGGATCAAATCGAGAATGACCCCGGTGCCGGTAGGTTTTACATTCCAGAAGGGTGGGACCTTCTTCGTTTTTTGCCCGTTCTGCTGCCTTTCGGGCCGCACCATAGACTGCCAGCACATCGTTTCCATCCACAGTCACTCCTGGTATCCCATAGCTGCGTGCCCGTTCAGAAATATTTTCGATTTTCATCACCATGGATTTTCGGGTGCCCATGGCATAGAGATTATTTTCACATACGAAGAGAACAGGTAAATTCCACACAGCAGCCAGGTTGATTCCCTCATGAAAAGTTCCCTGGTTCGATGCTCCATCTCCAAAGAAGCATGCCACCATCCTGTCGGGATATTTCAATTTACAGGATAATCCTGCACCCACTGCAATAGGTATGGCTCCACCCACCACTGCATTTGCTCCCAGCATGCCACTGCTCTTGTCGGTAATATGCATGGATCCTCCCTTTCCCTTACAGTATCCAGTTCGTTTCCCAAATAATTCTGCCATCATTTTCTTGAGGGAGGCTCCTTTTGCAATACAATGGCCATGACCTCTATGAGTGGAAGTAATAAAATCGTGGGGACCCAGAGCTGCACATACTCCCACTGCTACAGCTTCTTCGCCTGTATACAGATGCATGGTCCCTGGTATGAGATTCTGAGTAAACAGATCATAGACTTTTTCTTCAAACTTTCGAATCTCCAGCATTTTCTTGAACATGTCGATATCTTCCATTAACTCACCTAATTCATAATCATCATCTGCTCTGATTATAGAAATATATCCTTAAATGTCTTGCTATACAGTGGTAGAACAGAATTCCTTTACAGAAGATACTGATTATCTCTTCATGCCAGAATTCATTCAAAGAAAAGAATGAATGACAAGAAAATTTCACAATGCGGAACAATCAGGAAAATCCAATGTATTTTCCTATGAATTAAAAAAGGAAAAGAGTAAAAGAAAAAAAGGAGAAGAGAGGAAGAGGAGAAGAGGAAAGAAAAGTATGAAAGGAAGGTTAATAATCAGATGAGGTGTTAAGAGACAGCAATTTCATTCAATCGATATTGTCCCTCCTCTAGAGATAGTCCAAAGAGCTCTTTGAGAATAGTTTCTTTTTCAGCAAGCGGGCGTTCTGTATTACAGATGCCTTCTGCCAGTAATCGGGGAAAGGGGAGATTTTTTCTGTTTGCCTGAATATGTGATTCCATCTTTATCAGTAATTCTTTATCCTCCATATTCTCACCTGTTCACCAGTATACTCTCTTCTTTAAGAAGGTGCACCGAGAGCATGGGAAAAGTATTCAATTCACCCGATGTTGAACAGTATCCCTTTTCAGGATAGTGAAAATCAAAATATAATCCTCTCGGGATGAGTAAATATCACGAAATGGTCCTTTTGGGTGAATCCCACCAGGGTGATGGTTTCTTGGAGTGCCTGTTCTATGGCTAATCCTGTAACAGTGGATGTGGAAACCAGAACTTTGATACCAGAATGAGCCGCTCGTACCACCATACTCCCGGATATTCTACAGGTTGTTGCCAGAAAACAAGCGGCAAGGTCAACCTGCTCCATGAACGCTTTTCCCACTGCTTTATCGAAAGCGCTGTGTCGTGATACATCTTCCACCAGATAACGCATACCTCCCCCGGTGATCAGGGCAACTGAATGCACACCATGGGTTTTTTTCCACACGTGAGAATGAGAAGATAATCGTGCTACTGCCTCAAGAACTATATCTGGTGAGAGAGTTACTGCTCTGTTCAATTCATGTTCAGTACCATCTCTGGAATAGCGTTGGCCTGAGGTCTGTTTTTTTCTGACAGAAATTATTTCACCCTGTACATCAATAGAAATATCTTCTCCTGCCTGAATATTGCCGCTCCCCACCAGAAATCCATACGCCAGTTCTCGCAGCATATGGGGGGATGCAGGCATGCATGAGATTTCCTGGCCCCCATAGATGAGATGATACCAGACTTCTGACACGACCCATTCTGTGGAAGCTCTCATTTCAGTATCCTGGCATTCATATCTGGCTACAGGGACCTTTCGGATAAGTTCCATGTATGGGTGTATCAAGAGATCAATAAAGGGTTATCTCTTTTTTCTCTTTTCACTGATTATACACATTCCTGCTGAGCCCATCGTAGCGCCTGGAGCCTGTCCTGGGCAGAAAAATCGTCAGTCTCAAATACAGGAACCTGTTCGAATTGTGCATAGGGAACCTGCAGGAAGCGCCCATGCTGTTCAACCCACCGCCAGAAAGCTGTTCCTGGATAGGGAGTAGCTAGGCTGAAATGACCCTTAATATCGAGATTTTTGGCAAATTCCACTGTTTTTTTTATGGTTTCCCAGGTATCTCCGGGATTTCCCACCATGAATAATCCCTCGACCTCTATCCCTTCTTTTTTTGTCATTTTTATTGCCTTTTCTATAGTTTCGAGGGTGAGGTCTTTTTTCATTGATTGCAATATTTTGGGTACTCCAGATTCTATTCCATAGAGCAACCGGGTGCATCCGCTTCGTGCCATGCTATGGAGCACTTCCTGATTGACTGTGTCTGCACGGGTTCCATTGGGAAGATCCCACTGTACCTGGAGTGAACGGAATCCTTCGCAGATGGCAGATACCCGGGAATGGTCCCAGGTGAATAAATCATCCAGAATGTGCAGAGTCCCTGCACCCCTGGAGAGGAGGTCCTGAGCTTCTGTAATGACCTGGTGAGGTAATCGACCCCGCCAGTGATACCCGAAAGGATGGGTACAGAATACACAGGTAAATGGACACCCCCTGCTGGTGACCATGCATCCCTCATGGGGATGGTACCTTTCCAGGGCAAGTACCCCATATGCAGGAGGCCTGAGCCGGGTGATATCTGCAGGCCCACCGGGAGGAGTGGATACTGTGTGACTGTACAATCCAGGGATTTTTGAAGGGTCTTTTACTCTATCCAGGCAGGAGAGCAGATTAGAAAAGATGATTTCTCCCTCCCCCTGCACCACATAATCTGAAAAGCACAGTAATTCATGAGGAAGGGGATGATGACCTCCTGCCACAATAATACATGAAGGTAATTCTTCCCTGATTGCATGTGCCACAGTGTTACAGGCCTCCAGAGAGACGGTCTGGCAGGATAACCCCACCACATCCCACGTATCCATATGCATATCTATATGCATCTCTTCACATCGCAGGTCCAGCACGGTAACATGGTGCTGGGAAATATTTCCAGCCAACCAGGCCAACCCAATGGGGGGATGCAGTCCCAGGAGAATTTCATCTTCTGACTGTGGTGTATCTGGCTGAATCAGTGCGACACGCATATGGGCTCCCTCTCATCACGGTCTCTCTCGCCGTTTTTATATCTATGCTCCCGTACTTCCATGCTCATGAAGAGAACATTTTTTAGGATAAGAGAAGTACACTATGCTGATGAAAGCCGCTCTCATTCTTGCCGGTGGAAAGGGAGCCAGATTCAAGGGCCAGAGAAAAGCATATCTCCACCTGGGAAATAAATCCCTGCTTCAATGGGTTATCGATGCACTTCATCCCTGTGTGGATGAGCTCATCATTTCCGGGGAAAAAGAACTGGAACAATTCGGATTTCCCGTAATGGAGGATAAAATATGTGGTCTCGGCCCCCTGGCAGGATTTCATGCAGGATTTTCCATCATTTCATCTCCCTATACCTTTGTCACAGGTTGCGATATTCCCTTTATCACCCCTGATGTCATATCCTTATTATTTGAACTGGCTTCCGGATACAGCTGCTGTGTTCCCCGGAATGGCTCATATATCGAGCCACTCTGCTGTGTCTATCATACCAGAGAAACCAGAGAATGCATAAATGAGATCGTCACAGACGGGAAGACCCGGATATGGGATCTCATACACAGCCTGCCCAATTCCCGGTTCATTCCCTATCACATGCTGGAAACAGTGGATCCCCAGCTACTCTGTTTGAAAAATATTAATAACCCTGAAGACCTAGATTCAGCAGAAGACCTTATCAAGGAGATCTGTCCATGAAAAAGATACTATCCATTGTGGGAACCAGTAACACCGGGAAAACGACTCTCATTACGACCCTCATCCCCCTACTCAAAGAACAGGGATATTCTGTCTGTGTCATCAAACATTCAGAATCTCTTCTCACCCATACCGATTTCGACCAGCAGGGAAAAGACACCTATTCCTTTTCAGACGCAGGAGCCGATGAAGTGTGGCTGACATCCCCTCAATTCACCTATTACAGCTGCACCCAGGAAAAATCTCTTTCAGACATGATCCAGAGAGCATCTGCTGATATCATCCTGGTGGAGGGATTCAAGCAGTCTCCATACCGGAAGATTCTCCTCAAAAAGCCAGATGAATTTATCCACGTGGAAGGGGATGTACTCCTCACCATAGAAGGGTCCTATGATATCCATGATATTGTCTCTCTCATCATTCATTCATAGGGTTTTTTTTCATATTTCGTACATTTCATCCACACAGAGAGATATTCGCATCCCCAGCAGTCTCCTGATACTGTCACTTCCTGTGTCCCATCGGCATACGTGATTTCGTGAATGAGCGCGCCTTCTTTTTCAGGACAGGGATATTCTTTGTGCTCTTTCACTTCACGCATGACCCTGTATCGAGATGCACCGTTAAAAGAGTTATTGATTTTTTTCCAGGCACCCCTCTACAGTACACACTGCTCCACAGCCAACTGAATCACCTATCAGGAAGAGTCCTTTTCCATATCTTTGAGTGCTTTTTTCATTGTCCTTCCTGCTGCCAGGAAAAATACTATGGAAAGACCAAATCCCAGCATGATAAAATAAAGTGCCCATCGATCATCCCCTGAAAAATGTTCATAAATAGCCAGGGAAGTGTAGATGATGAGGACCACCATGGAAATACCAGTATAGATACGGGCAGTCATATGAGCCAGCAGAATTCCAAGTTGTTTTGCCATGATCTTTGTACCTGAATCTATTAATAACCTTTATGATTACTGGACATACTCCACGAGATCATGGATGTAATCGGGTGCTGCATTCTTGATCTTCTTCAATTTCTGGTAGTTGGCCAGAAACGTGGTGAGTACATGGACATTTCGTTCCCTCCGCAGCACTTTCCGGATATTGAACATCCTAATGAGGGCCAGACTGGCCACCAATCCACCTCCATCTATAGGGTTGTTGCACTGGGAAATAATCTCCATGCCCTTGAGAAAAATTAAATCCCCCAGCACCATGAGATGAGAAAAAATTCCCGAATCATCCAGCTGTTCAATGATAGTTTCTGTGTTACCTGTTTCTATATCTGATTCTGTAAGAATTCCCTGTTCCATTGCCAATATAAGGGCAGAATTGACCGAATTAGTAAATAAATCCTCATAAATATCCTGAACATCATCATAAATTAAATATGACTTGAATATGTAATCATTTCCATTTTTTAACATAATTTCCTCTTCTTTGGTAGGAATATCCTCTGTAATATAATTTAAATCCACATCGATCCACAGGTTCCCAATACTCCTCTCACAGATATGGGAGAGATATTCTTTCATGGAGGGATATGATGTTTTCTTGTGCTGCAGAGAGGCAGTCTGTCCCTGGATGAGGGTTGTCAC
>AZIF01001855.1_pt1 | contig 23077 bp, 21 predicted proteins | sample 359031 | NCBI WGS metagenome assembly AZIF01 (sample SAMN02429710, study PRJNA222658) | marine sediment metagenome | biome: Sediment sample; isolation source: sample MGS-PRI from oil contaminated site at the harbour of Priolo Gargallo... | place: Italy: Priolo | collected 2011-03-08 | depth 6 m m
TTTTTTTAGATGCGCATATCATTTTTATTAATGACTTAATCTTTATTAGATAATTGATTTAATTAAATATCATTTTTATGTGAATTTTTTATTGAAATCATATAGATTTTTTAATTTATCAATCTTTTTTTGACAGATTGAAATTTATTTCCTTCTATTCTAAATTTTGACCACATTTCAAACATTCAAAATTCATATTCATCCTTCACATCTGATACATTTCCTATTTTAACTTTTATTTTCATCCTGATGATAGGTAAAATCATGCAATATTTTGATATTCAACCCCTCGCCTCCAAATTTTTATTGTTAGGGATATCGATATATCATTCTAGGCTATTTATGAAGGTTAATCTGATCACGAGGTTATTCATTTTTAATAAAAAAAAGAAAAAAAAGAAATAAATAATACAACCATGGTTAATCTGGATGGTTTCCCGAAGGTTTCCACGCAGATCGGCATGTAACGCCAGGGTTGCAATCTCCTGAAAGGTCTGTGTGCTCAGGGCTGACCAGACCTCCCAATATTGCTAGCTTTGCTGAAGACTTCTTCACACTTTTCACCCCCCTTGTAGTCCTCGAAGTTGATTTTCGACCAATCTCCATGCTCGAAGAGTTCGAGTGGAATTGTTCGAGAGAGTGCCTTTTGCCGTGAGAGCATGTAGGTTTCCGCTCCAGTCAACACACCTGCGTCCTGTAATCTCAGCAATGCTTCAAAGAAGTCAAAACAATCTTCTTTGTACATCTGAAATTTCACAATTACTGAAGGAATACCCTGGACTTTAGACCAATAGGCAAAGGCTGGTAGATCAGAAAGACCATTGAGTGCTTTACCAACTCCATAGGCATAATTTTCGTTTTTAGCGTGTAGAGTCACAAAGAATAGGTTGGTTAGATCGAACAAACGTTCTCCTCGCATCTTGGAAGCTGCCACAAAGAAGGTTTCAATAAGATTTTGATGACGATTTGAGAATCTCCATCCAATTTTTTTAGAAAGAGAATCGATTGATAATTCATCATCTGTGACCTTCTTCCATTTTTCAGCGATTTCGACCCATTCCTGACGGGGATTGAGTTCCAATTCTTTGAGCATAAAGAGGTCAAGTTTATCGAATTTTGTTTTTCTCTTTCTTCTAACCTCTTTTTCTGGTTCTCCTTCCTGAACAGAATTAACCCAACCATCCCAATCGAAGGGTTTTCTCTCAAGATAGACATCAGCTTGCACCGGAATTTGATGGAATCTGACTGTCTCGTACATGCGATATTTAGAGATAATATCCTCGCCTCGGAGATATTCTACATACCGCTTAAAGTCATCCACGTTTTTCTCCGCTACTGCATGAGTCGTGCAATAGCCATTCATGTACCCAATGCAACTGGACACTCCTTTTATGTCCGGCCCACAAAGCATGTCTTTTGCCCTGTGAGATAATGCTTCAGAAAATACAACGATATAACGCATACGAAGAGACTTATAATTTGGTTTTACAGTGGCAATTAGATACCCTCGCTGTTCCATATTCCTAATACGTCTGTAAGTAGTTTTTTCAGGTATGTCCAGAGAACGAACTAACTGTGGCAAATTCTTAGGACCATATTCATACAGTTTTTCCAGAATTTTGAGATCTCGCTTATCCATCTCTACACCTTTTCTTACAATTTCCAACTGTATATTTATAAATCTTTCGTTTCGTCTTGAGAGATTTCCATAGTCCTACTGATCACCCCATATTACTATCTTAGGAATATAAGCTTTTTGGGTTGAAATGTGTAATTATTTCATGATTTCTCACTGTATCATGGTCTTTATCTGCTTATCTCTCTTTTTTTTTGCGAAAATCTCGAAGAAACGGTTCCTATTTCTATATTACTTTAATAATTTCCCATGAATAATACAGGAATATGTGTCTAATTTCTTCTTATATATTATAATATAATATAATTATAAAATATAAATACATTTATTCATACAACTCTATGATGCATTCTGCGAAAAATGTAATTATCATCCCATGCTCACCGCAGAATATGCCTTGTTGATGCACCAGTCCAGAATAAAGAAAAAAAAAGTCACTGACAGGTATATATTAGCATAATAGATAAGATATAAATTATCTCCATTACTGGAACATCGCCCATAAAATATGTATAGAGTCCTAAGGATTTTAAGGATGACCCAAAACCTTTAAGAACCAGCATATACAACCTGAACATGAGGTGTTCTTGTGAAGAATTACTGGATAGTCAAAGTTGAAGGAGAATCTCTCTCCCTTCCTCAGGAATTAGTGGATATACTCAGAGTCCAGTCAGGTGCCTATATCCTTATCGAAGCAGATTCTCGAAGCAGAGAAGCAATTTTAACCCGATTGGCCCCTTCGGGAGTGCAACTGGTAGAAATGAATCTGTTGATGAGAAATGTGCCTGGTGCAATGGCTAAAGTGGACACGCTGCTTGGGCAATGGAATGTCAACATTATTTATGCCGAAGGTGAAATGGTAGAAGACGAACCTCAGCTCTATACGTCGATAAAAATGCTGGACATTAGAAATATATCCATCTCTATTGAAGATCTCAAAGAGAAACTCACATCGCTGGAAGAAGTCATGGAAGCAAAATTCATAAAATTTTAACCTTTTTTGAGGAATTGATTCGCCTTCCAGTGAACCATGAAATACCTTCTGTATACAGAACCAGTGTTTCTTTCATGAAGAATAGTCTCTATCTCCTTTTTATCCCCTCTTCTCCTCCGTGTAATGAATCTTCAGCAGACTGATTGCTGTAAAGAAACACTTATAAATCCCAATTAACAGAGAGACACAATGCCCATAAAGAAGAGTTTTCTGCATGAAATGCTTGAAGAGATGAAAAGCTCAAAGAAAGCAGAAATTCAAAAAGAAATTGTATTTCCTTCCAAAATGAAGGTTAAAGATATTATGAGGGATATACATACGGTTCATGAAACCATGCCTATCATAGATCTTCTCCATGAACTAAAGGAAAAAGAAGAGACATGTTTTACTGTTAAAAACGAGAAGGGAGAAATGGTTGGACTGGTCACTGAGAGTGATTTAATGAAGATCATTTCAAAACCCATGCCTCATACCGGTATTGGAGGATTGGGGTACAAATCCCTCTTTTTTAGAAGTGCAGAAACGGTACGAGATATCATGACACGAAATCCCATGTGTGTATCTCCTGATGCAACTCTTGAGGATGCCGCTCGAATCATGCGGAACCATAAAATAAGGCATCTGCCTGTGGCCCGCAATAAAAAATGTATTGGGTTACTGGGAATAAAAGATCTCCTGCTCATCCTCAGGATTCTCTTATAGTTATAGTGATATCATGGAAATCATCTTACAGATTATCTTGTTTTTGCTGGTAGCAAAAGTGGGGGGTGAACTGGCTGAACGGGTGAATTTACCTCCCATCCTGGGAGAACTCATGGGAGGGTTAATTCTCGGACCATCTCTGTTCAATATTCTCAAACCCAATGATGTTATAGCCGACATTTCCCAGATAGGAATTATTTTTCTCATGTTCCTGGCAGGACTGGAAACAAATTTACGGGAAATGAAGAGGACAGGATTTGCTTCCTTGCTTTCTGCTATAGGAGGTGTAATTGTCCCTCTTTGTCTTGGTCTCCTGGTGGGATTTCTGTATGGATGGAATCTCACAGATTCATTATTCCTGGGAACCATACTCACTGCCACCAGTGTGGGAATCACAGTACGGACCCTCATGGACATGAATCAGTTGCACACCGATGTGGGTGTCACCATCCTGGGAGCTGCAGTAATAGATGATGTCATCGGCATCATCATCTTTACCATCGTGGGAGGGGCAGCCCTTCACGAACAGATTTCAGTGGTGGGATTTCTCAAACTCATCGGATTCATTGCCTTATTTTTCCTGGTGAGTCTCAAATTCGGAGCCTGGATATCTAACAAATTGAGCAGAATAATGACTGGGTTGCGTACCCAGGAGGCTTCCCTCACTTTAACTATCATCTTTATATTTTTCCTGGTCATCATTGGAGAAGAAATTCGTGTGGCAGGAATCACCGGTGCATTCATTGCGGGGATAATCATGAGCAATAGTTCCCAGAAGGAAGCAATCTCAAATAAAATAAGTTCACTGGGATATGGATTTTTCATTCCCCTGTTTTTTGTCTATATTGGAGTAAACGCTAATATCTATGATATCACCATGATCGACCTGGCACTGGTAGTCATCATTCTTTCCATAATTGGGAAAATTTTTGGATCAGGTATCATGGCGGTTCTGGGTGGATTTTCCCGGAAAGATGCCCTCAAAATTGGGGTGGGGATGGTACCCCGAATGGAAGTTGCTCTCATTATTGCATCTCTGGGATTGACTGCAGGAGTTACTTCTCCTTTCATCTACTCTCTTACAGTGGCCATTGTACTGGTAACTACATTAGTCACTCCTCCACTGATAAAAATAGTCTTTAGATAAAGAGAATACCTGTGATCTCATCGATTGTTATTATAATAGAAATTATTTTTACAGGTCTCTTTTTTTTATTTCTCTCCGCTTTTCAAATTCTTCTTTAAACCGATGTGCTTCTAATATCTCCACAAAAAAATCTTCCCCCAATTCATGTACAATAGCCTCACTCACCGAATCCGAGACGGAAATATAGGCTTCTTCATGATTCAGAGCTCGTTTTATTTCTTCTGAGGGAAGGGTAAAGATTTTCACACTTGTTTCTTCCTGAATCTGATCCAAAAAGACTTCAAGAGCCTGACTGGCTGTGATCTCCTCTCTTTCTGAGAGATGAAGAGCAGCCCGGGGAATGCCTCCTTCCACAATGAGAATCCCTGCACCGTCATGAGAGGAAAGTACTAAATACCCGTCTATTTTCCTGTCTTTGAGAGTTCGCAATAGAATTTCAAAGGCTGCCAGTTCCTTGACCTGAGAGGAAATTACCAGTTCCCCTTCTGAGATACCAAAATACGACCGAGCTTTCTGAATTGCTTCCAGTTCCTCTTCCTCGATACGGTGAAATACCTCCTGGGGGGTCCCTGAAAGCAGCAGTGCAGCATGGTCCAGTATGGTAGACAGTAACTCTGGAGGTAAGGTATGGAAATCTATGACTCCTTTTTCGAGGGAAAAGGTGAACAGTATCTTGAAAAGTGCTTCATCTCCATATTTTACCTCAGAACCAGATTCATATACAGATGCCTGTGCCTGGCCATCTGAGAAAAATACACATCCATCCCGTACAGTCGTATCTTCTTCTGCAAATACCCTGAAATAGCCGGTAAAGGACTTTCTCTCCATATCCTCCAGTAGTTCCCAGAACCCGGTAGTATCTACTGAAAGATGAAAATCCATACAGGTTCCAAAGGGAATTTTCATGTTAGCTATTCTCAAGATTCTGATATCTTCAGATATTATCTCTTCTTCAGGTATACAGGGAATGGAAGAATTTTTCACCCGTGCCTCGGGATAGTTCTTCACCAGGAGGGTGACCATGGAGGCATCAAGTTCCCGCACATCGATTATTCCCCGCTTATAAGGGTAAAAGGCAGCAGTATATGCTTCATCGCCAAATAACTGGTTATGAGGAGTTTCTGAATATGCAGCCACGACCTCGCCTTTCAGAAAGAAAAAATAATAATCGATGAGTGTTTCTTTTTCTGTGGTAAATCTGATGAATCCCGTAACCGTTTCCTGGGTAGTGTGTTCAACAATATCTGAGAGTGATCTTTCAGATAATCGATATGATGCCAGTTTCGTACCTCGAGGCACTTTCATGGACAACTTCTTGCATTTAAAGAATATAAAGGTTTGTGTTTTTTTCGGTTTTTAACATATTTTGTTTCATATGGGATCATATTTTCAATTAATTATTGTCTTTGAGAAGAATTCACATCTGATTTTTTTTCTCTTTCATGACTAAAAATAACATCTTTCTGGGGGGAATCATCTACCTTCAACTGAAATACATCGGGACGTGCATAATGACCGCTGGTATCCAGCGTAGATATGCCTTCCAGAATACAATCCAGATCAATATCTGCATGCACAATCAATGGAGTATCATACCGGGGATCAATCACGTACGAAGAATCGGGAGCTATCACTGCACTTCCCCCTTTCAAGAGATACTCCTTTTCGCTTCCGGGGAGATCTTCCAGCAGGTCAAGTCTTTCTCTATCTATACCGGGGAGAGCATTCACGCTGGTGAGCAATTCTCCTCTGGTCAACACACATCCTGCTACCAGGACAAAACACTGGCCTTCGAATGCATAGTGCCTGCTGGCAAGATGGTGGAGTTCCTTTGCCCATGGCCACTGAGCTACATGAATAGTTTCATACTGGGCATGCATGGCAGCCCTGGCCAGAGGCATGAAGTGCTCCCAGCAGATCAATCCTCCAACACCCCCCACCTCGGTGGGAAATACTTTCAGGGTGCTGCCATCGCCACGACCCCAGATCATCCGTTCTGTATAGGTAGGAATGAGTTTCCTGTGGAGGGTGTATGAGGTTCCATCTCGACCCATGAAAATCATGGTATTGTAAAGCGTATGTCCTTTCAGTTCATGTGCTCCCATGATGATATACGCATGGGCATCGTGAGCTGCAGCCAGTAATTTTGTGAGGGAGGGTGAAGGAATTTTCAATGAATTTTGAACCAAAATTCTGAATACTGCCTTAGCCGGGGGATAATCCCATAATGCAGCACCAGGAGAAAGATCAAGCCAGATAGGATACCCTGGTAACCATGTTTCGGGGAATGCAATGATATCTGCACCTCTGGAAGCTGCTTCTTCAATAAGCATGCATGCTCTTTCTACGCTTTTTGCAAGATTGAGATAAACTGGAGGATGCTGGATGACAGCAACTGAACAGAGTGATGATTTCATGATCTGGCCTCCAATCAGAGTGGATCAATAGAGTGTACAATATTCACCTTCAGCAACCTTTCACATAGTGGGGTTCATTGCTCGTAATTTTTTTACCCGTGATTCTGTGGAAGGATGGGTTGAAAGAAGGTGCATGAGGCTCTCTGCCTTGAAAGGATTGATAATGAAAAGATGTCCGGTGGCTGGACTTCCCTGTTTCATAGGTGTTTTTTTCACCGATTGTTCTATCCTGATCAATGCATCAGCGAGAGCATGGGGGTTCCCTGAAATGGTCGCTCCTGCCCTGTCTGCTTCATATTCCCGACTGCGAGATACTGCAAGCCGAATCATCATGGCAGCGAGAGGAATAAATACTGCCAGGAGGAGAGCTCCAATGAGCTGAGTATATCCTGAATCCCGACGGGAACCTCGTGTCCACAACATGATTCTCCCTAAAAATCCTAAATATCCAATGGTACCGGCAATCACTGCTGCCATGGTGGAGATAAACATGTCCCTGTTCTTAATATGTCCAAGCTCATGAGCCAGAACTGCTTCCAGCTCATCTCTCTGCAGCAGACTCAATGCTCCGCTGGTAACTGCCACCACTGCATTTTCCGGATTCCTGCCCGTGGCAAAGGCATTGGGAGTTTCATTGTTGATAACAGCAATTTTGGGCATGGGGAGACCTGCTTTCATGGAAAGTTGAGAAATCATGGAATAGAGTTCTGGAGCAATATTCTCTGTGACCATCTCTGCCTTATACATTTTTAACACAATTTTGTCTGAATACCAGAATGAAATGAAATTCAATGACATGGCCAGGACAAAGGCTACCGTTACCACCAGGTATGGATCGAGGCCAACCACCATGCTGACAATGTAGCCTGTAATCATCAGAAGTGCTGTCAACACACCCATGAGTAATGCTGTTTTCATGGTAAGCATGTTGTCTAAAATTATATAAAGATTATGCAGAGATGCAAAGATCATGCACCTCTTTTTCATCTTTCATTTCACCTGCTTCTCATCCATCTTTGAAAATCCTACTGTTGTATACAGGGTGTATGCAGGGAGATTACCTTCTGTCACCACCAGACAGAGTTCTGTATATCCCTCATCAAGCAACGCATTCATACTGGTTTTCAATACCTGGGTTCCCAGTCCCTGATTCTTATAGCGGGGATGTGTCATCATGACTGCTACCAGGGGGAGCTGTAATTTTTCATAGAAGGTTACAAAACAGGCGGAACGTACCTGATTCTTTTCTTTCTGAAGAAATGAACATGATTGGAGAATCTTTCCATATGCTCCATTGAAGATGGCCTTAATTTCTCTCCGGGCATCTTCCAATGTCTCTCCCTCATAATCGATGGTACCTTTATAGGCTTCCAGCATCAACAGAGCACAATCGGCTATATCTTCTTGAGTAACAGGCCGACACTCATATGTAGTATACACCTGCTGGGGAGTGAGAGTGGCCTTCATGAAAATTCTCGACTTTTCTTTTTCCATATTCATCCCTGCCCTCTCATGAACCCTTCTCAATGTCATACATTGCACATCTATTCACATATTAGAATGGAGAATCTCTGTGGAGAGTGGGTCTCCATTTCTCATATAATTCATGGTCTATCTGCAGTTGATCTAAGATTTTTCCCACAATAAAATCCACCATATGATCGATGGTGGAGGGTCGGGAGTAGAAGCCGGGCATGGCGGGTAACAGGATGACTCCCTGCATGGATAAGGTTGTCATGTTCTGCAGGTGGATGGTGCTCAAGGGGGTTTCTCGGGGTACCAGGATGAGGTTCCGTCTTTCCTTTAAAGCAATAGATGCACACCTCGTAATCAGGGTATCAGAAATGCCGCAGGCAATTTTGGACAGAGTGGATACTGAACACGGTACCACAATCATGGCATGAAAGAGGTTGCTTCCCGAAGAAACAGGCGCATCGAGCTGGGAATCTTCATAATAGGTGACTTTCTTCTGTAATTGTGGGAGTTCACAGGATGTTTCTTCTTCAATGAGTTCTTTTCCGTGAGCAGAGATAATCAATACCACATCCTCATTGAGTACCTCCAGAAGCCGTATCCCATAGATAGCACCCGATGCCCCGGTGATTCCCACGATGATCTTCTTTTTCACCTTCATGACTTCCACCTGGAATTTCTCCGTATCAAAAGAATAAGAGAACCTTCGGTGGGGACGCCGAATGTCCTGAACTGTCCCACGATGAGGGTGGGGAGCACGGTGATATTATGTGCTTTGGATCGTTCAGGTTCTTCCAGTGCATCGATGAGTTCAAAATTAATTTTTCCCCGTGATAGGTGGGAAATTGCTGCCAGCATGGTGATGGCCTTATTGCAATGCACAGAATCCCTCTCCACAAAGGCTTTTACTGTCATAGGGGTCACTTCCAGCAATTTATCCTGAAGAGATTCTAGATGAGGTAAATTCAGGGTGAAATCAATTTTCGGTTCACCATATGCAAGGGCCACACCCCCCCGTTTACAGGCGACGAGGCATTCACCGCAGGCAAAACAATCCATCTGGGTGAGGGGATGTACTTCAATTTTTGATTCAAAGGTAATATCAATCTGATTGCAGACATTCATGCAATCCCGAGATCTGCAGGGTCTGCATTTTGCAGTATCAAATACCAGGGTCAGCTGTTTCAGCATTGCATATTCAGAATACAGATGGGCCACAAAGGTATCTTCATCCATGGACCCTGTATACACCCGGCCATTGACAAAGACAGTGGGTTCATTTAGCCTGTAATGTTCTACTAAATTGACACTTTCCTGCATATTCACCAGCCACACCTGAAAATTTTGAAGGGTTTGTATTTCTTTTATATAGGGTGGAATGAGGCTTTTATCCTCATAAAAATATATGATTCTCCCCCGTACTGCCCGTAATTTTCTCAGATTGATATCTGAAAGAGGTTTTTTTTCAGGACGTGGGTAGTCCCGTCTGGTATACTGACTGGGGGGAATGGGGCGAGTGGCTGTTATCTGCCGGCCCTGTGAAGGAAGTGGTTCTGTTATCTTTTTTACAGAAAAGGTGAGTTCCAGTGCATTATTGGGGCATGCATCGGCACATGCACCACAGAGGATACATTCGGTAGGCCTTTTTCTCACCACATCGAAGATATTCACCTTTGTGGGGCACACATCCAGACATTCCTGGCATCTGGTGCACCGTGATGGATTGAGGTGTAAATGGAGTGCACTGATTTTATTGAATACTGCAGCAATAGCTCCTACAGGACATAAATACCTGCACCAGAATCTGTGAATGAAGAGAAACGAGATAATTAATAAAAAGAAAAAGGTCAATCTGATAATAACCCATCTGTCCACGGCAAATCCCACCAGTAACCAGTGCGGAATCGCCGACACCAGCGTGGCAAAGGGGTTAATTTTATCAAAAAATGGAGTTGCTGTATAATAACAGACAGCCAGAATCCCTATCAGTACGCCATACTTCACATAGCTCAACAACTTATGGATAGGGTGTGGTAGATCCATTTCCTGAAAAACATGGAGAATGTCCTGGAAGAGACCGAAGGGACAGGCCCAGCCGCAGAATGCCCTCCCAAAAATACCGAAAGCAATACATAACATCCCCAGTGCATACCAGGGGATAATATGTTCAATAGCATAAAACTGCACAACCCTCATAGGATCAGTAACAGATGAATATGTATAGGGTGCATATAAGAAGGGTGCCACGATTTTGTAGAAGGTCAGTCCTATGGCACCGGTACTGACCAATCCCAGGGTGACCACCTGGAAAATCCTGCGGGTAGCAGTGTAGGTCATAGCTGGGAGACCTCCTTGAAGGTTTCCGAAAGGAATTCTTCTGCAGTGGCAGGATCTGTTGACGATGCAAGTACGGTCCCCCTCCGCACAATAATCACGAGGAAATCTGAATCTTTGGTCAATCCCAGTTCTGTACGTTTTTCCTGACTGATAGCTGCATCATCATAATAGGCACCACCGTACTGAACCCCTGTTAACCTGCAGAATCGCTGTATCCTTTGTACAGCAGATTCGCATCCCGGGCAGGTGGGTGCGGAAAAAATCACGATTTCATATTCAGGTTGAACAGATGCACAGAAAAAACAGGGATACCTGCCAATATTTTCAGCATGATCTACCTGTAGTCTCTGGATTCCTAGGTAAATACCCGCAATTCCAAGGATAACTACAACTAGCCACGCATATTTCATCAATTTTATTCCCTTCTTGGTGCTTAAATAGTTTGTTCAAAAAAGGTTGGGGCTTCCTGGGACCCTTCTCGTGTTAGGAGAAACCCCAACCTCTGGAAATCAGAGTTGCAATCCTGGTAACACCTCCAAAGATTGCTACATAGTATTGATTAACAATACTATATAAAGCTTTCGGTGGCTTCCCAAATCATGGGCTAGAAATTGATTTTTTTGGGAATTAGAAAAACCAGGTGGTCCAAATTCAATAAATGAGTAATTCACGTTATCTTTAAATGTCCTCCTTTTTACACAGGCATACACTGGTGATTTCATGAAAAAATTGAATGCCTATGATCTACTGACATGTGGAGTGATTGGACTCTTTACCATAATCACACTTATTCGATTTGATATATACCCTGTATTTGTGGATATTTATTACCATCTATCTGTTGCTGTTTCTTTTGAAAACGCAGGAGGCATCGTATTGTGGGATTTCTGGGAGTTTGCACCGGTGGGAAGACCGCATCTCTATCCTCCCTTGCTTCATTCTCTCATGTTATTGACTTCTGAATGTGTGCCCTCTCTCACAGTGGCAAAAGTAGTGAGTTTTATCATGTTCCCAGCCTCCCAGGTGACACTCTGGATTTTTTCCCGGGAAATATACTCCCGGAAGACAGGATTTTATGCTGTACTGCTCCTTTCTTCTTCCGAACAGTATTTCCAGCTTCAGGCAGTCACCTCTGCTGCAGCATTGGTATTGGTATTACTTCCTCTCCTTTTTTTAGCCTTTCAAAAAAACAAATATATTGCCAGCATTATTCTGCTCACAGCCTGTCTGTACACTCATGTGGGAATGGGACCTATTGCCCTCTTTTCCTTTGCCCTTTATACTGTATCCCGGAAAAAATGGGAAGATGGGTTGAAAATCATTATCCCTTCCTTGCTCCTCTTTATCCCCTGGGGACTTCATCTTCTCATACATAATGAGAGTCTTTCTGCAAATTCTCCTCCTTCTGGGGGCGGATTAATGATTTTTCTCTGGATTTTAGGAATTATTGGCGTCTATTTTAGTTTAAAAAGAAAAAAAGAATTCTTAATCCCCATATGTATCCTCATCTGTATGATCCCTATCGCCTTTACCTATCTGGGACGGTTCACAGGACATGCCATTCTCCCCCTGGCCATGCTTTCGGGAATTACGCTCTCCCGTATTGATGATTCACTCAATCGGAATCAAAAGATTGGATGGGTGCTTGCCTCATTACTTATATTCAGCATAATCGCTCCTACCATAGCTCTCCCACGCCAGCAGAGGACAATGCCCCTCCCTCAGAATAATCCAATACGTCTCCCTATCCAGCAATTGAGAGAAAACAGAGAGCCACCCACACAGAATCCACAGAGTCAAAATCCACAGCTACCTCCAGCAGGTAAGAATCCCCCGAATCGCCCAATCCAACCTTCTCGGCGTTTACAATTACCCTCACTCCTTTTAATGCTTCCTCGAAGACGATCTGATTCATATCTCACACCAGATAATCTAAAAATGGCAGAAATAATTAAGAATAATTCCACAGAAGCAGAAATTGTCTTTATACCTGGTGGTATGATGGGGTGTTTCGTCACGGCTACCACAGGAAGACCTCAGACCTTTGGCATGTGGCAGGAAGTTTCCTCTGATTATCAACCGGATCCTAAATCAGCTGCCTTGTTCGTCACCTCCAAGGAGATGCAGGTTCCCCGGGAATTAATCCCTCTGGGAGAAACACAGAGGTGGGCCGTATACAGGGCTCCTTTCAGAAAAACAGTAGATATTCCCGCTCCTACAATCAATAAATACTTAATATATGTATTATTGTTCATTGCTCTCATGGGGTTACTGTATGATGGAATGGTGAAAAGATAAGGTGAGGCTGCAATAATGAGATACTCTTCCTATAATACAGGCTGACCTCCATTTCCAAACATATAATAACCGTGCTCTGTACTATCAGATGATGCACATCACAGTATCTGTACCCTTCCACCTGGACCATACCCTTGATTCAGGCCAGGTATTTCGATGGAAAAAAATGAGATCACGCTGGGAGGGAATTGTCAATGGAAAAAAAATCTGCATCTCTCAACATGGCGAAACAATCCACTGTAATTGCACCCTGGAATGTGTAACATCCTATTTCAGACTGGATGATGATCTGGATCATATCCTTGCTTCCATTGATAAAGATGAAAAAATCCACCCCATACTGACTGCTCTTCGAGGTCTTCGAATCATCAGACAGGATCCCTGGGAGTGTCTCATATCCTTTATCTGTTCAGCCTTCAATAATGTACCCCGTATCAAGGGTATCATCGAGAACCTGTGTGAGCATTTTGGAACACCCTTTGATGATGGATATATGTTCCCCTCAGCTCACACCCTCGCTCATGCTTCACTGAAAGAATTACGCCAGTGTGGATTGGGGTACCGTGACCGGTATGTTGTAAAGACTGCTCGTTTTGTGGACTCAGGATTTCCCCTCCACTCGCTCAAACACCTTCCCTACCCACAGGCTAAAAAGGCTCTCCTGGAGCTTCCTGGAGTGGGGCACAAAGTAGCAGACTGTGTGCTGCTGTTCTCCCTTGAGAAACTGGAAGCCTTTCCCTGTGATGTGAACATCCTTACCTGCATGAAGCGACTCTATCCAGAGTGCTCTGATGTCAATCAGTTTGGTCCCCACTATTTTGGTCCTTTTGCAGGATATGCCAACCATTACTTATATCACTCTCAACGCCTAAGGAAAAATCAGTGATTGTATGGATCTTATAGAAGGATTGAAAACGAGACGTTCTATTCGTTCATATGCTGATAAAGAGGTACCTGATTCACTTATTGAAGAAATTTTCGAAACAGTACGCTGGGCACCCTCTGCTACCAATAATCAGCCCTGGAAATTTGTGATTATCAGAGATGAAAAGAGGAAGAGTAGTCTCCGGGGTGGGTTGAGAGAAAAGATAATTTCAACCAGTTCCCATATCCTGGATGCCCCTGTTGTGGTGGTAGCCTGGTATACTCCCTCTTTCATTTTATCGGGGTATCAGCTCTCTGATGTGTCCAATGCCATAACCTATCTTTTACTGGCTGCTCATGCCAAGGGTCTGGGTACCTGCTGGATCGGTTGGTTTTCTCAATCCCGGGTAAAAAAAATACTGGATCTTCCTCGAAGGGCAAAAGTTGTTGCTCTGGTCACCCTGGGGTATCCAGAAAAGACACCTTCTCCTAAGAATCGAAAATCAGTTCAGGATATCCTCTTCAGGGAGAAATATGATCAACCATGGTGATGGAGAACACTGTAGATTCATAAGGCATATCCTGTACATGTACAGAGTTACATGCTGAAGATATTCCACTTTACCACTCATTACCGGGATATTTTCCATGATAAACTATATAAAAGCTGTACAGAACACCCACCTATGCACCTGAGGTCTTTCCTCTACTCACACATTCCTTCATTCCTGTTACGTCCACTCTATCATTTTTATGAAGCCCAACTTACAGATGAGATTGAAAAGGGCCACATTCCACAGCACATTGGTATTATCATGGATGGAAATAGACGCTTTGCACGAGAAAAGAGCATACTGTTCTGGGAAGCCCATGAGAAGGGAGCTACCAAGCTGGAAGAAATACTGGACTGGTGTCATGAAATCGGTATACAGGAAGTGACAGTCTATGCGTTCTCCACTGAGAATTTCAACCGGCCTGCATCTGAAGTAGAACATCTCATGGACTTATTTGAAAAAAAATTCATTGAAATAGCTCGAGATAAACGAATCCACAGAGACAAAATCCGGGTGAAGGCTCTTGGAAACTTTGGTCTGCTTCCTGAAAAAGTAATAAAAGCCATTGATATTGCCCAGAATGCCACAAAAGATTACGATACGTTATTTTTGAATGTGTGTATTGCCTATGGCAGCCGATCTGAAATTATCGAAGCCTTCAAAAGAATTGCCCAAAAAATGGAAAATGGAACGCTCTCCCTGGAAGATATTACCGCTGAGACAATAAAAAATCACCTCTACCGGGTGGGACCGGACCCCGACCTGATTATCAGAACGGGAGGGGAAATCAGACTGAGTAATTTCCTGCTCTTTCAGGCAGCCTATACAGAACTCTTTTTCTGTGATATCTTTTTTCCCGCCTTCAGAAAGCTCGATTTTTTACGAATTATCAGAGAATTCCAAAAAAGGAAACAACGCTTCGGTATATGAATATTCTCCCCTCTACAGGGAAATCTTCATATGTGACGGGAGGGTTGTACCTGTGTATGGATGATACCTCTCTCAATAATGCAGAAAAAGCTGCAGGAATTACTATTATTCTGCTCATGGTACTGGGTGGTGTTCAGGTGTTCCTGGGTGAACATGTATCACAGAGTGTAGCACTCACTGCCAATGGAATCGATTGTATTGGAGATGGGTTCGTGTCGTTTGTGGTGTTTGCAGGCCTCAAATTTTTCAGACGCTCAGCAGACAGTAGATTTCATTATGGATATTACAAAATTGAAACCCTCGCCTCAGTAGCAGCTGCCATGGTGATGTTTGTGCTGGCAGGATACATAACATACCGGGCATATAATCAGCTTGTCCATCCTGAACCCATTTATGTACCCCTGATAGGAGCGGTGGTAGCCCTCCTGGCTGCATTGCTGGCATGGGGTATTGGCATTCAGAAAATCGTTAAGGGGAGAAAATTACATCTCAACTCACTGGAACTGGAAGCCTTTAACACAATAAAAGATGGAACAGCCTCATTCCTTGCTGTTGTGGCCCTTATTCTTTCTTCTAAAGGGTATCTGGTGGCTGATGCTGTGGTGGGATTTATCATTGCTGCAATAATCGTGGTTATCGGAATCACCACCATAAAAGAGGCTTCCTTTGTCTTGCTGGATGCCTGTGACCATGAATGTTCCCTCAAGAGTGTGCAGATACGGCGAATTGCAGAAAGCATTCCCCAGGTAAAATCTGCTCATATTGTCCGTCTGAGACAGGCAGGTCCCGTCATTCAGGGGGAACTGGAAATTGGTATAGAACGAGAAACCACCATCACACAGGCCCACAGAATCAGGACAGAAGTACTGGAGAAAGTGACAGAAACATTTCCCGACATTGAACGGTTGACTGTGGTCCCTCTACCCTTCGAAGAACTCTGAGAAAGTAGCATTAACCGTACTCAATAGCTGTTCTTGAACCGGAACTCCGGGCCACCGAGCAACAAATTTTTAAGTGATGTCAATCAGCTATACCATGAAACCACTATGGATCCTCATGTGTTGTATGCTGCTCACTGCATGTATTGGTCAGGCAGTTCCAGACCCAGAAGATAACCCCTCACCCGAATCAGTACCATCTTCTCCCCCTCCTGCTCCTCAGATATATACAGAACTCACCGATGAGGAAATCCTCTCCATTGTAGAACAGGACCCTCATGCAGTCCTGTATTTTCACAGTCCACTCTGCGGTACCTGCCGTGGATTGAAACCCCTGCTGGAAGAACTTCACAAAACCCATGGAGTATCTATTATCTATGTAGACAAAGAAACAAACCAGGCCATTTATGATCGATATAATGTCCGTTATTACCCTGCATTGCTCATTTCAGAAGATTCTGTAGTGTATATACGATTCGATCAGAATGATTCTCCAAAAAATATCTACCGGATGATCCAGGAAAGAGAACTCACCGGACTCCATCCTATCGAGTACGTTGTTTCAGATGAAAAAATCCACATCCCCACTCAATCATTGGTTCCCGACACACTGTACTATCTCGATTATGAAGACTACCGGGTCTGTGTATTCATTTCTTCTTCTGCAAAATTATTTGTGATTTCAGGATCCCAGTGGTGCCAGTCTAAATGGCTCTATCTCAAACGGGATTCTGTGTGGGACGGGGAAACTCATTCCCGGTGGGATCGGGAGACCCTTCTCCGGCAGGGTGGGGAATGTGGCGAACTTGCCCATATTCCCTTTGAGATTACAGGGACCGAAATAATAATTTCAATTCAGGACCTGGTGGAATCATGGACGTATTAACATACAGCGAAAAAGGATTTAATTGCGCTGAATCCGTTCTGTTAGCCTTATCAGATCACCTGGATATTTCCTGTGAATGTATCCCCAGAATTGCCACCGGGTTTGGTGGAGGAATGATGACGGGAAATGTATGCGGTGCAGTTTCTGGTTCAATAATGGCTTTTGGACTCAAATATGGAAGATTATATGGGAAGGATAAAGAAAGAGCAGAAAAAGTAGATAGATTAATCGACCAATTCGTTTCCCAGTTTGAAAAAATCCATGGATCTATTTTATGTAAAGAACTCACAGGAGTTGACCTGAGAACTGCCCAGGGGAGAGAAGAGTATGTCAAGAAAAATATTCGAAAAAAATGTCTTGACTATGTCGTTACTGCGGTTCAGATTTCTGAGTCCGTGCTTCACTCTGAATGAATTCATAATATTCTTTTAATTTAGCCCGGACTTCCTCTTGTTCAGGGATATCCAAGTGAGATATCTGGTCAAATGCATTCTGTAGCTGTGCATATCGATTATATGCATCCACCAGGTCTCCTACTGGTTCTGAGAGAAGAATTTCGCACCGTTTCTTTAAATCATAGAGTTTTTGTGTGTCTTGAAGAATTTTTCCCTTATTTTTTAATCTTTTTTTTAATTTTCCTATATTTTCTTCCAAATATTCAGCCTCTTCTGGATCAAAATCAGTTTTATCAAAATGAATTTCCTGCTTTTTGAAATCTTCTACCAGGGATTTGAATTTCTGAGGATTGTCAGTATCCAGATTATCCTCAATATTTTTGAGCTTACTGAAAATCTCAGGTTTTTTTTCCACATCCTCCTCCTGAAATAACCTGGTTTCTATTTTCTTTTCTGGTTCATAGCTGGGAAGGGGAGGCGGTGGTTTCTTTCTCACCAGGTATATCACGGCTATAATTGCTGCTGCTACAGGGATCAACAGCAGGTATACATAGGAGAACTCCTCTGTGGTCTGTGGAGTGGTGTAGATTTCATCAATTTTTTCCTGACAGAGCGCTGCTTTTTCATCTCCCAGCTCCTGATATATGAACTGAGCCTGCTGGTAATAGGTGAGAGCCAGGGGTAAATTATCCTGCTCATATGCCTGTTCTGCCTGAGAAAAAATTTGATTTGCCTCTATATACTGATTACACGTTAATATATACTCCTCACAGGATAATGCTTTTTCTGTATCTTGCTGTTCTTCAAATACACGTTTTGCCTGTTCAAACATGATCTTTGCCTTCAGATAATTACCCATAGAATAGAGATTCAGCGCCTCAGAATAGAAATCTATGGTAGGTTCAGCCCCTGGAATGAAGAGCTCCTGGGAAGCAGACGCTGTGACTTCCACCCGATCTGTATAGTATGACATTTCCACCGCAAACACATGAGTTCCAGATTCTGCATACCATCGAAAAGAAACTGCACTGGATGACCGTCGATCCACCGGGACAATCTTGACATCATGAAAGACCCCGTCCACAAACAATCGGCAGGTGACAGAATAGTCCTGCTCATAATGGGTGTTGGCCAATCGAATGAGGAGGGCGACATATTCTCCTGGCGTGGGTTCTTCAGGATCGAAGAGAAATGCAGTCACCTGAATATGAGATGCATTAACATAAGATGAGGCGAAAATGAAGAGAAATAAAATCAGACCGACTGCCTTTTTCATAATGGTGAATCACTGGACAGGTTTATAAGATTTTTGGTTTTCTTCACCTGGTTATTCACACAGATACCTCCTTTCCATACGTTTTTTTGCTTCAAATGCATTATTTGCTTCACTGATACAGTATAACCTGTAATCTGGTTCCAGACAGTGTACGTGAACCTTTATTAAGTACTGATTAGAAGCTGTGTACATGAAAGATACCTGGGGAACAGCATATGTACAACTGGCATTGCGTATCGAGAAGCATTTCCAGGGATTTGTAGATGCATATTGTGGACCTCCTGCTCTCAAGGCAGCTATTGAAAAAGAAGAAAAAATTCCCCCAGAACACCTGTTTGAGGATGCACGCTCTCTGGAAGAACACATTCCTCATACCACCAGGGCACGGAAGATATATCTCAAAAAACAGGTTACCGGCATGAAAACAACTTTACAGATACTGCAGGGGGAAGAAATTCCCTACACTGAACAGGTCACCCTTTTCTTTGATATACAACCTGAGAAAATACCTGATTCAGTCTTTGAAAAAGAAAAAGACCGCTTACAGGATATTTTCAAGAGCAATGATCTCCATGCAGCTGTTGAAGAATGGGGAAAATCAAAAGAGATAGAACAGCCTCTCCTCACAGAAGCTGTAACACTGATTCAGGAAGAATGTCAGATCCGCACCTCACAGATACTGTCACTGCCCCCTGGTGAACACATAGACTTCGTATGTGTACAGGATAAACCCTGGAGTGGATACAACTGGTATCTGGGGAATTTTTCATCCCGAGTGGAAATAAATACCGATCTCCCTCTCCGCATAACCAGCCTTCCCTCTCTGATTTCTCATGAAGCATATCCAGGACATCATACCGAACATCTCATGAAAGAACACCTGCTCTATAGAGATAAAGGATTCATGGAATCATGTATATTCGTGTACAACACTCCAGAATGTCTTATCAGCGAAGGAATAGCCAATGCTGGATTTGATTTGATTTTTCAGAACAGAGAAGAAGCATATTCCCTCATCAATCATAATCTCAACACTGCAATCGATGTGGAAACCGATACCTGTATCGCAGAGGCACTGAGTATACTGGGTACCTGTAATGGAAATGCAGCATTACTGATTCATGAACACAATGCAGCAGAATCAGAGGCAGTAGAGTATCTCATGGATGTAGGAATAACCACCCGTGAAAGGGCTGAAAAACAGATTCAATTCATCACACATCCTCTCTTCAGTCCCTACATTTTCAATTATCATCTGGGAAAAGAGATTGTCAGTGATGCCTACACAAAAATAGACCCCACAATATTTTATGAGAATCAAATGTGTCCCTCTAACATTTCCTGCTTTGCATGATTTTTTTATATTTATATTTACTTCAATTTCCCATTCTCTATTTCTCATTCCATCTCCCACACTCCCAGGCAATTCCTGCAGCTGTGATATAACAGACGAGTCCCAGGACCAGTACGCAACGGAATCCCCAGGAGATGGCTATGATCACAGCGAACACAGACCCACACACCGATGCACACCCATTGACACACCAGGCATAGGGTACCTGATCTGAATGGAGAGTCCTCAATCCCATGGGAAAGGGCATACCCATGAAAATCGATAGAAGTGAAAGCAGGCCCCCAAGAAGCGTGATTTTAAGGGGGAGACTGCTTCCCATGCCTGCATGAATGAGAACAGAGAGCCCCAGGACCAGCAGCCCCAGTATTCCAATCAATCCAGTAAATCCTCCGGAAGGAGAGATTCTGTTGGAATATCCGCTTCCTATCCCGGAAAACAGTAACAGTATACTCAATACCAGTACCATGGCATAGGTGGGGTGGCCGAGAAAGAGGATGAGCTGTTGCATGAGAGCTATTTCAACAAGCATATATCCCAGTCCGATGAATGAGAAATAAGACAGAGTGAAGGGTGCTGGAGTATGAGCGCTTTTTTTCAGGGGGAGTACCACCAGTACCACCGATAACCCGACTGCCTGGATGAGAATAAAAACTGCCATGAATCCTCCTTCAAAGAGAGGCTGGAATGGTCCTTCCAGCGATTCACGTAATTCTGAAACAGTGGACCATCGAAAGAAATTGAAAAAAAAGGGAGTATTATCTGTTGGGGAGGCAATGTTAAACAGATACTCTTTTTTCACCGTTTCATTATCGTAAAGCTGTGATCGAGTAAGTCTGTAAAAATACGGTTCTTTGAATTGATTATATTGATTAACCTGATTTTCCTGGATTACTGGGGTCCACACAAGATCAAATCCCTTTTCCCGGCAGAATAATTCCAGCGATGAGATTTCTTCCCCGAAGGGAGTCTTCTTTATCAACAGGGTGGTGGTGGAATAGGTCCTGAATATCACCAGATGATCTCGAGGTTCTTCCACCGTATCTATGACCAGGGAGACAATTTTTGGCAATTCCCGGGGAGGAACTACCAGCCATCGGGTTATGAGAAGAATTCCATTTTCTGTTAAATGGGAATAATAGTCTTGAAATGCTTCTGTGGTGAACAGATAGCTCTCATTGAATCCATAGAGACCAACAGAACTGGCAAACAAGCTTTCAGTAAGAGATATCTGTATAAGATCGAAGGAATCCTCCATACCAGCGAGATAACTCCTTCCATCTTCATGAATCACCGTAACATCATCATATATGTCAGAATAGGGTTGTATCATATGAGTGAGCAGGGAATTTCCTTCTGTTACTGTTACCTGTGCCCCAAAATATCTGGCGGTGGCCACATCCAGGGGATGCGGGTTGATGATGAGCACCCTTTCCCGGGGAACCATGTACGCACCTGCTGCAGGGAGATATTCCATGAACCCATGGGGTTCTACCAGAGGAGAGAGACCATCTCCATCTACTGTTATCCCCAGGGTGCGGGGTAATTCACCAGGGTAGTGCAGGCTCAATCCGGGAGCGCGCCGTACCGGGCTCTGCACGATATCCACCCGGGAGATAGCATTCCACCCCGTATCACAGATAGTTGCTCCAGGATAGTTCAGGGCCTGGGGAAGGTCCTTATAGGGAGATATGGTTATGGTGTAGACACTCCCGGGAAGAAGTAAAAGGAGAGAACAGGTCACAAGCGTTATGATTTTCTGGTTCAATGCCCTCGTAAAACAGAATGCCGCCATGATACCCAGGAGAGAGGCCAGTAGAATTATCCTCTCCTGGCAGAATGGAAAGCAGAATATCAACACGCATCCTGCTGCAGATCCTGTGAGATTCGACCCATAGAGGAACCCTGCATTTTTAGGAGCCTGAGACAGTATGGTGCTGATGACAATGCCTGCATTGAGGAAGGGGATGAATAACAGCAGGTAATACACTGCAATATTGCCCATGAGAGAAGGATCCAAGAGCACCTTGTAGGGATCCATTTCCACGTACCCTGACAGATAAAAACAGCCCACACAACTCACAGAGAAAAAAAGAGACGCAATAAAGGGCGAAAATGGATGTATTCGAATTTTTGGGATGAGATAGAGGAGTGAGCCGCTGGCGGCAAATCCCAGTAAAGCAATGCTCACCACCATGAAGGCAAAATGATACCACTGGGAGAGTGCAAATAATCGAGTCAGTGAAATTTCGTACAGCAGCATCCCTGCAGAAACAAAGAAAATACCACAGTATATCTGGCGCATGAATATACATATACCCTCTCATACAAAAAGGTATTTTTCTCATTCCAATATGAGTGCACGAGATTCCTCCTGATTGCCTGATTGGAAACCTTTATATATTTTTTACCTCAACGTCAATCCTCTCCCCTGTGAGAAATCATACACATACCATGGAGATGAGTATATGAGGCCTACTGTAACTATCATCACAAGTATCACGCTTTCCATATGGTTATTATTATGTCATGCCCCTCTGAACGGCACCGGATTGGTACAGCTGACCCAGTCTCCTGAGAATCAGAACAATCCTGCACTGTATGGAGACACAGTTGTGTGGGAAGACTATCGGAATGGAAACTGGGATATCTATGCGTGGATTGGTTCTTCGCAAACTATTAAACAGATCTCTTCTCATCCCAGCAATCAGATGGAACCTGCTATACAGGGAGATACCATTGTATGGATGGACGAACGGAATGGAAATTCAGACATCTTCTTATATTCCCTTTCTCAAAATCTGGAAACTCAGATCACTGTCCAGGTGGCTAATCAGACACATCCTGCAATCTACGGTGAGGTGGTGGTGTGGCAGGAT
>AZIF01000504.1_pt1 | contig 23024 bp, 25 predicted proteins | sample 359031 | NCBI WGS metagenome assembly AZIF01 (sample SAMN02429710, study PRJNA222658) | marine sediment metagenome | biome: Sediment sample; isolation source: sample MGS-PRI from oil contaminated site at the harbour of Priolo Gargallo... | place: Italy: Priolo | collected 2011-03-08 | depth 6 m m
GCTGAAATCCCAGAACTGCCACTATCTGGTTACTACTGCTACGATGAGCAGTATATCAGGCTTAATGGAGAGAAAAGGTATCGATTGACTCTCTTTGATACCGTGCTCAATGTCCCGGTGGCTGAGAGGATTACAGAGAAGATAACATCCGAAGGGGTTACTACGTTTTTGACAGAGAGTTCAGGAGATACACCCATCCACGCAGTCACCACTGATGACAGGACATTGTACAGACCTGTCATGGAGAGAATAGGGTGCATCCACCAGTTATGTGCATTTCACTATCTGAAAAATGTGAGAAAAGAGGCCTCCTGGTATTTTAAAAGGAAATCGCTCTCTGAAAGAGAGAAAATGGATCTAGCTCTCTGTGTCAGTCTCATGCATGAGATATTTCGCTCTCCTACCTTTGAAGAAGCTGAAAAAAGACTGTATGAGGTGTATAATATGGTGGATACCGTCCCCTCCAGGATCAAGAAGCGGATAAAGAAGTTGATAGAGGATTTTCCCCTGTATACTGCTTACTTTGACGATCCCCGTATCAAAAAAACCACCAGCAAGGTAGAAGAATACTACCGTCAGACAGATCCTCAAAAGATAAAAAAGCAGTACAAGACACGGAAAGGACTGGAGCAGGCTCTCCACCAGAAGGCTGTTTACTGGGTGGTGCGACATGGGTTCATCTCGCAGGAATATTCACTTCTCCTTGCACGGAAATACATGAGCAACCACTACGATAACCGAAGCATTATCCGAGTATTCTCCAAAAAGAAAAAGCATGTCCTCAAGTACTGGATGAGGTGATCCCATGTAAACTCTTTATTATGTTTCAACTCATTTGAGGGTAGCTCATCCGCACACGATTTGACAGACCCTATGGTACGAAACCTTTATATACTATCTGAATAGTAAGTTAATTGATGAAATGGGTTCCTCTCCTCCTTATGAGTATCTCAATTCTTGTACCGGTAGAGGGAGCACGAAATGTCACCCAAACAACTGTTTACTTACAGGAAGGGCCAATCATCATTAAATTCGTTAATATGGGAGTGGATGCATACTGGGGAGCCCATATTCTCGAAAACGCAGCTGCAGCTCTTCCCATTATAGAGGATTTAATTGGCATTCCTCTTCCTTCAGTCATAGAAACTGTAGAAATTTATGGAAGAAAAACGCTGGATAAAGAGGAATGGGCAGTGGGCTATAATGATGGACATACCGTGACCCTTGAAAAGGATCACCCCAATCCAATCATCATCTTCCACGAGCTTGTGCATTTCTGGACCATCCATTATAATGTTCCATGGCCGCTGGTAGAGGGATACTGCGATGTATATGCAGATTTATGTGCTATAGAACTTGGTCTGCATGAAGTCACCTACCAGGAACGGAACTGGGAACAAGAATACCTTTTATTACAGGAAAATTCTTACAGGATTCCTCTCAATAATTTCAATTATAACTCAGAAAATGTTTCAGAAGAATCCATTGAGTATTTTTATCACGCCAGCACGGTGATCGTGTATCAGTTTTATGAGACGGTAGGAGTAACAGAATTACAGGAGATCAATCAGCTGATGGCAGCCTATCCCATGGATGGAAAGGTAGGAGGAATTGGCATCGTGCAGTATATGAAACTGACCAAAGAGGCTACAGGAATAAATTATGCTCGATTATTCATGCCCACCATTGTGGATACCTGGACTGATGCTGATGTAAAACAACTCCAGGAGAGCGTGGAACGATACTGCAGCGTACAGGAGCTTATCGGAGCCACAGATTCTCATGAACAGCTACGCACCGCTCTGGTGGCACTGGTAAATGGGAATTTTTCCCAATTCAAGACTATTGAACAGACTATGGTCACCCAGTATTATACTGAACTGGCAAAGGGGGAAACAGAACTCCCCGAACAGGAAATCATTTATCCAGAAGAGGAAACAGGAATATTTCAGAATAGATTGTTTCTCATAGGGATTGTCATGTTGGTAGTTGTGATCATCCTGCTGGTCATTATTCTCCGGAAAATAGTAGGAGAAGAGGAGGAAATACTGGAATGGGAAGCGAAAGGGCCGTCACAGGACTTCTGGAAAACTCCATCTCCAGAACCCGGACTATTACCCAAAACAGAAGAAGTCAGCGGGAGCGAATTTGGACTGGATGAGGAGGGCGACCTGGATGAATTGAGTGAATTGAGAGGTATCAGTGAATTGGATATACTTGGTACTACAACTAGCAAGGGTCTGGAAGAAATGAAGGACCTGGAAAGTATGGAAGATCTGGAAGATCTCGAAGAACTCCCAGAGATTCCCGATATAGAAGAGTTAACCAAATAGAGCTCCAAGTCCTTCCAGCGCTTCTTCTTCTTTTTCTTCTTCTTTTTCTTCTTCTGCAGCTGTTTCTTCTTTTGCTCCTCCTGCTGCAGCAGGTGCGGGACCTGCAGGTGCAGCAACGGGCAAGGCAGCTGTTTTAACAGCGTCTTTGATGTCCACTCCTTCCAGAGCTGCCAGCAGTTGTTTTATCTGGATCTCGTCAGGAGTGGCTCCAGCAGCTTCAATGATTCGTTTCAAATTTTCCTCTGTAACTTCTTTTTCAAGAGCATCAAGCATTAATGTTGCATATATGTACTCCATGAAATACACCTCCAGTTAACCAAATAAACTTCCCAGTCCGTCAAGGGCTTCCTCTTCTGTTGATTCTTCCTCTTCTGGCTGTTCCCGGAATGCTTCTTCCTTAGGAGATGGTTCTCCAGTGGAAGGAGCAGCTATGGGTTCACCAGTGACGAGACTGTTGATAATTTGAGCATGAGCATTCGCTTTTGCAATAAGACGGGGCAATGTTCCCTTCGATATGATGCCTGCTTCCAGGGCCAGAGATTGTGAATATCGCACAGCTTTCTGGAGCAGGGGGGTGATAGTTTCTGTGATCATGATACAGGCTTCTACACCCAGGTTGAAGGCATCCTGGAATGCTTTTCCAATTCTGGCCTGATAATCATCAATATCCACGTGCAGTACAGATGGTTCAAAGAACATATCGTTTTCACAGACTCCCAACAACTTCAATCCCACTGTCATGGGCTCGATTGCCAGTTTACGGAGAATTTCTGCCTGTTTCTCTGAGATTGTTTCGCCTGCTTTCACAAATGTGCAATCCTTCTGTACTATAATGGCTCCTTTTTCAATACGGGCTGGAACTCCTGCTCGCTGCAATTCTCCCACCAGTGGTCCGGGTGGAAATCCAGTATCACCGGCCGAGATGACTATATCTTCGGGAGCGATATCTCCAGGACGTGCCAGTGCAGGTGTTTTCCCTTTTTCCAGGAGCATATTCAACTGGAATGGATCAGTATTACTACAAATGAGCGACGCTCCATTTTCCAAAGATGAGGCCAGTTCTTTGACATTTTTTTCAGATTTTTTCAAAGCTATGGCCAGTAACGTATTTTTCGAAGCTCGAATATGTGCCTTTTCCCTCAGATCATGTCTGATTTTCTGTAATTGTCGAGCCTTAATACCTTCAATGTCCACTACTCCAACGACAGGATAAGAATCGATAAGCGAGATCAATGTTTTTACTTCTTCTTTTTTTGATGCAGATACATGAGCCATTACATCACCTTTATTGACTTTCCCATGGTGGTTTTTAAATAGATTGAGGAGATATTGTTTTCTCCACCAGGGAGCATACGTTCTATTGCATTGATTACAGTGATTGCATTTTCAGCCAGATCATCATCTGGCATTTCTTCTGTTCCGATTACACAGTGAACGACTGGTTTATTTTTCGAATCGATATTGATGGTCTGTTGCATTTTTTCAACAAGTGGTTCCAGGGGTGCTACAGGGGGAACAGGCTTCGGCATTTTATTTCTCCTCCCCAGTACAGGACCCAGTGTCCTTCCAATGGTGGGCATTAAATCTGCCTGAGCGATAAAGAAATCATGGGATTCAGCCACCAGCTTGGCCTGTTTTTTATTTTCACCAAGTTCATCGATATCTTCCTTTGAGTATACATCCAGTCCTTGTTTTTTTCCCTGCTGGGCCATGTCTCCCTCAGCAAACACGCCGATGCGCGTGGGTTTTCCCTTTCCGTTGGGGAGGGAGATTTCACCCCGGACTCTACTTTCCGGTTGCTTTAAATCTAAATCTTTTAAATTAATAGTTAATTCCACAGATTGTACAAAATTACGTTGAGCATTTTTCACATTTTTAATTGCTTCTTTCACACGGTCTTCCATGGTATCACAGCTCCTGCTGAACCTCTTTTGGAGATCTGCCTTCCACAGTCACACCCATACTGACACAGGTTCCTAAGACTTCCTTTACAGCAGCAGGTTCTTCATAGGAGAGCATGTTCTCCATTTTTATGTGAGCAATTTTTTTAATCTGTTCCAGAGTGATATCACCCACAATCTCTTCTCCAGGGGTTTGTGCACCTTTTTCAATTCCCAGTTCTTTTAAAACCAGCGCTGATACAGGGGGAGTTCCCACTTTGACTTCAAATTGTTTTGTTTCAGAATCAACGATCAATTTGATGGGTACTTTCATGCCATCAAATGCACTGGTTTTTTCATTAATAGCATTGATGACCTGGTTTAAGTTGAGTCCTAAGGGACCCAGAGCTGGCCCCAGGGGCGGTCCTGCAGTGGCTTTTCCTCCATCCACCAGTGCTTCCACAGTTTGTTTTTTCATGTCAATCACTTCTTTTGCACGATTCTCACATAGTCGCCTCTGACGGTGATGGGAATGGGAACGATGGCTTCGATCAATTCAATAGTTAATTCTTCTTTATCTTCATCGATTCGTATTACCTTGGCCCGTTCACCTTTGAAGGGTCCTGCAATCAGTTCAATAATGTCACCTTTCTGTATTCCGGTGACCGAGGGCTTGGCCTCCAGGAAGTGTTCGATTTCTGAAAATCCAATTTCACCTTCCAGGATGCTTCTCACGTGCCGGAGCCCGTCTATAGCTTCCTCTACAGGCCCTTTGTCTTCCGCCTCTATGAAGAGATACCCTTTTAAAACTTCCGGTGCCAGAATACTCTGAATGGCAATACCTCGAGTTTTTATTCTACTCTCCAACATGCGAGCAATATTTCTCTCTTGATTTAATGTGACTTTCAGGGCAAAAATCATGGTTATCATCCATAGTATCGTGTGATGAGTTGAGAAACCATTTTGATTAAAAAGCCCACTAGTCCGATGAGTAAGATACCAATTCCAGTGATTTTAGCTACCTGAGAGTATTCCTTGGTATCGGGTTTTCGAGCCAATCGTAATACTCGTGTATATGTTCCCAGTTTTTCCTTTATGTTCATGGAAATCAACCTATATTTTTAGAGAAATTCAATTCCCAAATCTAGTTTCTTGTACTCACCCTCTTTTTCTACAGTAATACCCTTTTCGGGTCCCAGAATATAGGGAGAGTTTACCCCTGCAAGAACTACCATTACTCGTAATGTTCCATGGAGTTCTTCATCGATCTGAGCTCCCCAAATGATGGTGGCTTCAGGATCAAGCTCATTGGATACTTTTTCTACCACATGTTCTGCCTCTTCTAATTTCAAATCTGAAGAACCAGTGATGTTAATGAGAGCTCCATTAGCTCCTGTAATATCTACATCAATTAATGGTGAATGTAAAGCATCGGAAACAGCTTCTTCACCTCTGTGCTCGCTATCTGACTCACCCATACCGATCATGGCCACACCGCCATCTTTCATCACTGATCGTACATCGGCGAAATCTAAATTAACCAGTCCGGGTTGGGTTATCAGGTCGGTAATTCCCTTCACTGCCCGTATCAATATGTCATCTGCCACTCTGAAGGCAGAATTTATAGGCAATCCAGGAGCCATTTCCAGTAATTTATCATTGGGTATCACGATAACAGTATCAGATCCTTTTCTCAAGTTTTCAAGGCCGCGCTCTGCATTCCGTTGCCTGCGCATTCCTTCCACGGTGAAGGGAAGGGTAACGATGGCCACGGTGAGTGCCCCAATCTTTCGGGCCACTTCTCCCACAATGGGAGCCGCTCCGCTACCGGTGCCTCCTCCAAGGCCACAGGTTACGAATACGAGATCGGCTCCTTCCAGAGCATCTCGGATGAGCCGTTCATCTTCCCGAGCACATTCCTCTGCTATTATGGGATCATTTCCTGCTCCCAGACCACCGGTAATAGTTCTCCCGATCAATAATTTGGTCTGGGCAGTTTTTTTGAGTAGATCCTGTGCATCGGTATTTACGGAGATCTTTTCAGCTGCCTCTACACCAACTTCGCACAGTCTTTGGACTGCATTACATCCTGCACCTCCAACACCCACGACCTTAATTTTAGCCTGGCTGGAACGCAGAATTTCTTCCAATTCTTCATCAATGGAAGAAGTATAATGAGGAGCTTCTTCCCGCGTAACTCGCTCAACAGCATCATCTACAATAGAGCGCATTTTTTCCCTCCTGTTAGGATACCCTGTCACAGGGATTGTTAAGCTATTCTGTGAGCCTTTATAAATCTTTTTATAAAGGAATAGTAAAAGAAAGAAATTGAAAGGTCATATTTCAGTTGGAGAGTGGCAAAAGCCTGAATATATATTTACGATACAGAATATCATCTAGATCACAGAGAATTGCATATGACGATAGTTTTTCCTGCTGTGGTAACAAAAAAGAGGATTCAGAAAGAATTCTCTTATGGATGGACTCGGCGGGATTTGAACCCGCGGCCTCTGCCTTGCGAAGGCAGCGCTCATACCAACCTGAGCTACGAGCCCTAATTTTTCATATATTGATATCATATAAAGGTTCTTCTTTTTACCTCATCACTTCTTGATGACGAAATAATTTCCGGCCTCTACAAAATAATGAAAAAAAATGGAAAAATGAAAAAAAGATATATTTACCCGAGGAGTGCTTCGAGATCGGAAATTGCGTTTTCATACATCTGCTGGGCTTCCAACATCATGTTATGTGCAGCTATGGGATTAGCCATTTTAATTTTTTCAGCCATCTCCAAAAGTGCGTTTGCCTCATTTATCAGGGCTTCAATTTCTGTTACATCCAGATCCTGTTCCATGGCCTGATCAAGAAGAGATAGGGCCTTTTCCTTTAATTGAAGTACATTTCCCAGAGCATTCTGCGCTGCTGGACCCATCATGTTGTTGCAGTTGGGCGGCGGTTTTGGAGGTGTAGACGGGGGAGGCCCACAAATATATGTGGCTGCTACTGGATAACATGAAAGGAGTAACGCACCTAACACGACAATACATATTTTTTTCATGATAAACCCTCAATAATAAAAAGTGTCAAAGTGTTTTAAGGTTTTTGGCTCAATGCTTTATGGAATGAGCATGGTAGTGTAGGTCCAATAGTGAATAAAAAGGAATGAGAAGAGATGATCATTAGGAAGTATCATATAATACACAAAGGATCTACATTTCAATGCCGATGTGTTTTAAGAATAACAGCATGTGTCACATTCTAGATTATTTCTCTTTTTTTAGAAGAATAATCCCAACACAAATTTCAATATAGGAAGTGCTTTCTTCAATATACAGGTATAATGGCAAAATATTTGAATTATTAATTATTCTTGATGAAGATATGAGAATTTTAAATTATTTCTTGAAAAGAATGAGAGTGCGGGGGAAGGGATTTGAACCCTCGAACTTCTACAAGACTAGGCCCTGAACCTAGCGCCTTTGACCAGTCTCGGCAACCCCCGCAGGGTATGCATGTATTTCACAAGGTGCATCTTAAAAAAGCTTTCTATCCCTCTAAAAATTTGATCACTAATCCTCCAAAATCATCCACAGCACATTATTGGCAGTCACCATCAGTTCAATTCCTTTATTTCCCCTGCTGTCTATGATGTCCTCAAATACCAGAATATCGTCATCGAATAATTTCAATTTTCCAGTAAAAACTTCACCACCCTCTACCAGCACAGAGATTGTATGACCCACATATTCTTGTAATTTCTCCAACATCAATTTATTCATAATTTTTTTCTTAACCTCGGCTTTATAAACATACTGCTTTCCGTTATCCAACACCTATTGGAAATACATTTAAGCCTCTTATCCAATAAAATTTCTATGAAACAATTCATCGGAGGATTGATTTTAGGAATTGGTATTGGCCTGCTCATCTGTGGACTCGTTGCAGGGAGTATGGTGAAAGAATATGAATACACTCTGGAAAAATACGATAGGCACATTGACAATTTCTATGATTTTACCCATTCATATGGATTTGTCGCACTACAGGGAGTGGTCGAACAGACAGCAGCCGTATATAAATCCAATCCTCTCATCAGGCAGGCCCTTCAAACGGTGGGATTGGGAGAAATTGGTCAATTATTTGAAGATTTGGATGGTAATTTTGAGGAAATACTGGAAATGTCTGAGGACCTCAATGATGCCCGTACCTCGGTAAAATCAGCATCTCACAGAACAATGTACTTACAAATTGGAGGAATTGGGCTCATTATTGCGGGAATAGTACTCTCTGTCTGGGGATTTCGGGAAACCTAGTCCAGATTATGATTATATAAATCGGTATATATCTCCTGTAAAATGCCCATGCTCTAACTCTTCCTCGATTTTCTTGAGCAGGAGAATACGCCTAAAGGTGGGAGGATGTGTGGAGAATAATTCATTGGCCGTGCCAAAGGGAGTTTTCTGTGCCTCCTCTTCCATAGCCAACTGGAGCTCGTGTTCATCGAGGACACCATCCCTATCCAGGTCATATTCTCTTTTTTTATGCATGATGGTCTTGATTTCGTCTTTTGCATTCTGGGGGTCACCAATGTAGAAGGCACGCAGTCCAGTAGATTCTTTAGATGAAAGAGAGAGACCATAGGTGAGTTTGGCTAAAGCAGATCGTAAATTTCGGGGTTGCCCTGTGATATAGGCAGAATAAGTATCTGCAAAATATTCTCTGGATCGAGAAAGGTAGAGCACCAGTAATTGAGAGACCACATACACCAGGTAGGATACAATCCCCACCAGGATGATGGTTCCTGCATTTTTTCCCCGTCTTCCACCGGATCTCCATAAAAATCCTCTGGCAATAACATAGGCGATCAGGGGAACAGCAGATACCAGGGTCATGATGACCACATCATTATGTTTGATATGGCCAATTTCATGAGCCACCACCACCTTGATTTCTTCTGGTCTGAATTTTTTCAACAATCCCTCGTGGACTGCCAGGGTAGATGAACCAGATGTTCTTCCAAACACGAAGGCATTGGGAGTGGAATCAGGAACCACGGCTAATCTGGGCATGGTGATCCGGGCCGTATTGCTTAACTCTGTAACCATAGATTCTAAAAATTGATTTTCCCCTTTTTTCAAATATCGCAATTTTGAAGATGCAGAGACTATGGCAGGTGAGAGGAGCCACTGCCCTACGATAATTAACAGGATCAGGGGAATAGAAAAATAGAGTTCAATATCAAAAAAATAGATTATCACACTTATTATGGCAAAAAGAGAGGCAAAAAGAAGGATTATAGTAATCATCATGTTCCGTTTGAGCACTGCAAGTGACATGATTACACATAGGAGCTGTGAATTTAAAGATTGCCATCACCATCCAGAAAAAAGTGAGAGGATAGTTCATACTCTTGTCAGAACCCATGTAGTAGTGAGAACCCTCTCATACCTCACATACCACTCATACACTATCTTTATTAAGATACTTTCCAAGTTCGATCATGGCCGAGCTGGTGGAAAAGGTTGACTGTCCAAATTGTGGTGCTCCATTAAAAATTACGGCAGGAGAAATAGTGATCACCTGTGAATATTGTGGAACAGCAGTTAATTTAAAAGCAGAAACACCATTTGTTTTGAAGCATTCTATAATTCCCAATACGTACTCTAAAGAGAAAATTGAGAAAGCAGTACAGAGCTGGATGAGGTCTGGATTTACCATGCCAGGAGATATATCACAGAAGGCACTCATTGTGGAATCTCGACTGGTCTATCTTCCCTTTTATGTTATCACTGCTCATGCAGATACCCATTATTCAGGAGTATTTACCCGTACAGGACAGAATACACCTGTTACAGATACCCTCTCCAGAGATTATACACGAACAATTATGGGGAGGCGGTCCACACATTTTCCAGAACAGGAATATAAGATACCTCTCTCGGGAAAGTCCAGTTTTGATCTGTCCATGGTCCAGGGTGAATTCTTACATGCAGAACTGGATGAGCAGGAAGCCATTGAAAGAGGGAACCAGGATATAGAACAGCATCAGTTATATCTCATTGCAGAAAAAGTGGATATAGTAGATTCACATTCTACAGATATCACTGTGGATTCCTGCGAATTTCTCCATGCTCCCATCTGGTTTGTAGAATATGAATATGCAGGCAGTTCCTATTCTATTGTGCTGGATGGAGCTACAGGGGAAATCATCACCGGTGACATCCCTGTCCAGCAGTCTTCATTCCCCAGGATTTGGATTGCAGCAGGCGCAGTACTCATTCTCCTAGTCTTCTTACTATTTTTTTTCACATGATACAATGAAATGAACCCTGGTGAACGCCAACACATTTAAATAATTCATGCATAAGAGGGATGATGCATGATGTCATTGTTATAGGAGGAGGACCAGCAGGCGCATTCTGTGCTCAACACCTGGCAAAAAAAGGATTTTCATGTCTCCTCCTGGAACGATCAAAACCTGACCGGTATAAATCATGTGGAGGAATCATCAATTCTCAGGCTTTCCAGAGTGCACCCATCCCCGATTCCTGTGTACAGCGAACCATTGAGCGTATGCGTATTCATTCACTGCATAATGTAGTGGAGCTCAACATGGAAAAAGAGGCATACACCATATATAGAACAGAATACGACCAGTGGCTCAGAGAACAGGCCCAGGACCGGGGAGTACAGGTCCATTATGGGGAGGATGTGAAAAAAGTCGATCTGCGTACTCCTACAGTGAAAACAACCAGCACCTATTCATGTCGGGTGGTGGTGGGAGCTTTTGGTGCCTGTCCCTGTCTCTATGATGAATTTGGGGTGTCCATACCCAGATGGATTCAGATGGTTCAACAGGAATTCTCACTTCCCGGGCAGGAGGTAACAGATACTATTGGCAACTGCATTGAATTTTATTTTGATACACACTATGCCAGTTATGGATTTTCTTGGATAATTCCTAAAGGTGAAGGAGTTACTGTAGGTGCAGTATTCACTCCTCGAACAGTGAAAAAACGTCAGCGATTGACAGCATTTATCAGGGATCATCAGAAGAAATTAAAGGGTATTCAACCAAAAAAATTCAAGAGAAAATTCACTTTTGGAGGATTTCTTCCCTTCAATCCAGTTACTCCCTCCCATGGAGATCATTTCCTTCTAGTAGGAGACTCAGCTGGCTTCTGTGACCCGGTAACCTTTGAAGGTATACCCTCTGCATTGAACTCAGGAAGGATGGCAGCCCAGGCAATTGAGGATCATCTGGAGCAGGGCACCTCTCTTGCTCGATATGAACACCTGTGGAAGAGAGACCTGTATGAATCAGATATCAAACCTGCACAGACCCTGAGAAGACTCCTTTATGGTCATCCCCATTCAGATGCTTTACTGGATACAGCAGTGGGATTAGCCTGTAAGGATACTGATGTACATACTGCCCTGCAATGGCTCTTCTGTAAGCATGAATCCAGGAAAAAAGTAAGAGACATATTCATGAATAAGAAATTATACAGTATATCATGATAGAGAGTAAAAAAATAATAATAAAAATAATCATAAAAACAGTAATAGCCCTGTAATAGAAATGGAAAAATAGGAAAGAGTAGGGTGATCTGATGGATGTGATCATAATTGGTGCAGGACCAGCGGGGAGTACAGCAGCCCGTGTAGCAGCAGAAAAAGGATATTCAGTAACAGTTTTTGAAAAAGGGCCTCTCAATCATGAAAAACCTTGTGGCGGTGGAGTATCAGATCGCGTATGTTTCGATTTTGATATCGATCCACAGGAGAAATTCTGGGATCGAATCTGTGAGGGAATTTTTGTCTGTTCTCCAAAAAATGAAACTGTATATTTACGAGATGAGCAATCAGGCGGCTATTTTGTGATGAGAGAAAAATTTGATAGCCATCTCATTAAAAAAGCCCAGAAAGCGGGAGCAACATTTGTTGAGCATTCTTTTTGCACTCCTCTGGTAAAGGAGGGAACAGTACAGGGAGTGATGGTGAATGAGGAACCTATTGAATCGCGCATAGTCATTGCCTGCGATGGTACTCCATCTTCTTTTTCCCGACATCTGGGGCTGTATACCGGCACTGATTACAATCAGGCATCCACCTATCAGTATCAGATGAAGATGGATAATGCAGACATCGATGAACTCATCGGGAATAACATGGAAATTTATTTCGGTCACACCTGGACTCCCTATGGCTATGCCTGGATTTTTCCCAAGGATGGTCAGGTGAGTGTGGGAAATGGCACCTGGCTCTATGCATTGAAAACCTATAAGGTCAATTTGAAAAAGAGGTTGGATCGATTCATCACCCATCATCCTGTGGCCTCAGAAAAACTACAGCATGCCGAGATTCTGTACCCCCAATCTGCTATGATCGGGTTTTCCGGGATTACCACTCCCATTTTTGGTGATAATTTTATGGTTGCAGGGGATGCAGCAGGATTCGTGTCTGTTCCCACCGGAGAGGGAATCTATTACTCCATGTGGTCGGGAAAGATAGCGGGAGAGACTGCAGCAGAAGCGCTCTCACAGGATGATTATTCCCGCAAGATACTCAGCAGGTACAGAAAAAGAATTAATAATAAGATAGGTAGAGACATGAAATGGGGATACTGGTTGAGGAGACTGATTATGGATAAAGAGAAAAACCAGGAGAAAATGGTGCGTGCATCAAAGAAAGACCCTTGGATCTACGAGATGACAGGGAGGCTCATCGGGGGGTTCATTGGATATGATGAGTATTTATTCAGATTTCTCATGCGGCCTGACAAATTACTGAAACTCTATCTGAGTTGACAGATCAGGTGTGGATGAGCATATAGTCTTTGGCCAGACATCCCAGGGTGTGGGCCTGTTCTTCTGAGAGATGGACCGAGAGCATGGATTCTTCGATATCTCCATATTTTTCTGTGAGCATCATTTTTCTCTCAGCTGTCCAGGTAGCTTCAATGAATGCAAAATCAGCACCCGATACCAGTTCAATAAGGGCATCACACATGGTAGAATCTCCGGTCACAGCATAGGTTCTCTTTTTTGAGGTGACTCTGTACCCTGTTGCAGGGATGGAAGGCAGGATACCCTGAGCCGTACTGCCTGCATGTACAACAAAAATCGATGTGAGGGTGATAGTATCAAAGTGGAATGTTTCATGATCTGAAACCGGAATGAGCTGGATAGGAAAGGGGAGGTAATCTGTGTAGAGTGTCTGAAAGTCTGACACAATTGTCTCCACCACAGGAGAGCCTGGATGAAGTATCTTCAAGGGCTTCTCCCTTCCGATCATTCGCATGTAGCCCAGCAATGAAAAGAGACCACCCACATGATCATAGTGTCCATGGGTGATCGCTATGATATCGATCGCTTCCCCATCACAGGAGTGCGCCAGCAGGTCTCTGAGAGTGCCATCACCCACATCTACCAATACGGAATCCAGCAAAATCTGAGTAGCAATCCCTGCTTTTGAAAAAAGAAGCTTCATCATGCCTTTCTGTATACATATCTCATTTTTATAGTTGAGGGTCTGTTATGAGAGAAGAGAAAAAATGGGGTTCAGGGGTCAATTCCCGTATCCACGTCCAGTTCTTCCACAGTCAATCCCCTTTCCCGTAATTTTTTCAGATATGGATTGATGCCCACCATGTCGGAAGAGATGTGTCCGCTGATGATCAGGTTTCCCTTGCCATACTCTATGAGTTTCTTTAAATCTTGTGGGCTGATGTGGATGTAAATGAGGGTGTCAACACCGTGATCGAAATAGGCTTTGGCTACAGAATATCCACCATTCGTACCTGCACCATGAGCCACCATTACCGTTCCTGCCCTGTTATTACGATCTCCCAGAGGCACCAGTATATCTGTGGAAGCATTCCTGAATTCATCCAGGCTCATGAGAGAGTCGACAACATCTCCTACAGTGGAGTGGGGGGTGAGACCTACCTGGATCGTCTCATCCATGATCCTTCGTCCCAGTTCATCCAGTGGATTATGAATATTGAGATAGGGCATACCCAGGGTGTGAGCCACAGAGGGAGCATGATACAGATTTCGGGAATGGCATGCAATTTTCTTTGATTCAATGAGGGGAGTAGCAGCTTCAGTAGCAATATCTTCGGGAACCCCTGCCTGTACCAGTTGATCCTTCTGCTTCCATAATACTTCATGATATTTTACCAGTGCACGTCCACCCTGAGGGTGATGTGCCAGTGCACAATCATATCCTAATTGATGAGCCAGTAACAATTCGGGAACACCCAGGTCCACGGCAAACAGTATGCGGTTGATATCCTCTCCATCCACATAAATTGCTGAATCTCCCGGGATTTCAGTCATATCCACCATGTCCAGGGCAATCTGCATTAATTGCGTTGTATTCATGAGCATATCCTCCTGTCGGTATCTGTATAAGGGAAGGTGAGAGTGATTATAAAGACTTGGGTACCCGGCAGCCAGTAATCAGTTCTGTGATATTACACCTGGACCTGCTTCCATTTTCCCGCTCTGAACCTGAATACATACAATCCTCCCCTCACAAAGGTATCCACAGTCATGGCAGTCCAGGCCCCAATTACTCCCCATCCTAGAACCACTCCCAGTAGATAAGCCAGGGGGATCCGGAATATCCATAATCCAAAAACGGAAATATAGAGGGGGGAACGGGTATCTCCTGCACCCTGTAATCCTCCTGCAAGGGTGAAAATGAGGGCCAATCCTGGTTCAGAAATGCCCACAATTCGAAGATACCAGATGGCAAGATTCACCACCTGTGGATCTGACACAAAGAGACGGGCCATATAAGAGGGAAAGATAATCATACAGAGACCAGCGCTGCCCATGAGTAATGCTCCCAGTTTGGCAGCTTCCCACCCGCTCTGCTCTGCTTTTTGAGGATCGTGAGCCCCCAGGTTCTGACCTACCAGAGCGGTGGCAGCCACTGCAAATCCAAATCCTGGCATATAGCTCAGGGATTCTATTCGCAGCCCTATCTGGTGTGCAGCCAGTGCTGTTGTGCCAAAGCCTGTTATAATAGATACATAGAAGATCATGGAACCTGACATGATGATTCGCTGGATGCTGGCAGGTAATCCGATGCGTATGATTCTGCGCACTGTTTCCATATTCAGGTTAAATCCACTGCGAGTAATTCTCAATGCAAATTTCCCGCTGAAAAAGATGCCGCTGTAGGTGATGGCAGCCCACACATAGGCTATGGCAGTGGCAATTCCTGCTCCCCGTACACCCAGTGCAGGGAGTCCAAATTTTCCAAAAATCAATCCATAATTGAGTACCACATTGATGCCATTCATGACAGCACCCACCTTCATGGGAGTTTTGGTATCCCCTGCTCCCCTGAGGGCTCCTTCAGAATTGAAAATCATGAAAATGCAGGGTGTGGTTAAAAAAACAATACGAATATAGGTAGATCCCAGCTGTGCTACCTCGGTTGTTGCTCCGATGAGCAGGAAAAAATCTTCTGCAAAGACATACCAGATCACGGTGAGTGCAGCAGAGAGCAGAAGAACGAGCATGATGGATTGAGTGAGAACATGTTCTGCCTCTTCTCTTTTTTCCGCACCGATGAATCGTGCCACCAGAGCGGTAGTTCCCACAGAGACAGAAACCATGATAGCATGTAAAAACCACAGCATCTGGCCTCCCAATCCCACAGAAGCCACTGCTGCAGAACCTAATTGACCAACCATGATTAAATCCACCAGAGAAACAATGGTCTGGAGAAGATTCCCCAGTATAGCAGGCCAGGCCAGTTCAAAAATTTTTCGTCGCATCACTGGCCCCCCTGTACACTACCCATTCCTGAATGATTTCTCTCATCTCTCTGGAGAATGTGCTGTAGCCGAAGCTTCCGCATCGCAAAGAGGAGCTGTAGAAGCCAGTCAACGAGGTTCATACAGGCTTCTCTGAAATCTTCTTTTAAAGGTTATGGATGAATAGAGAGACTGTACAGAAATAATCTCCCAATCAGGATGGCCTGTCACTCATGGTATAACCTTCAATTTTCTGATGATTCGATTTTTTGCTGATTTTTTCTGAGCCAGGATATGAAAAAAAGAGAAATAACTGTTGTTAATCCAAAGGAGCTGAAAAAGAGTAATTTCAGTCCAAAGGTATCTGCAATGGAACCACCCACAGACGAAGCAATAAATGACAGGCTGGTGACCATGTTGTGGAATCCCATGTAGGTACCCCGTCTGGTGCGGGGAGTCAAGGACGAGAGAACAGCAAACCAGGAGATATGATACCCGCTCCATCCAGCACTCTCCACTATCATGATGGGAAACAGCACCCACCATACCGGAGCAGCAGCAAACAGGAGCACGGCTATCATACGAATGAGCAATGAAATCTGGAGCATTTTTACCTTTCCGATTTTATCTGTCATTTTACCCACTGGGGTCATCAGGGCTGTGGCTGCCGCATCTTCCAGGATGAAGATGTAACTGATCTGTTGAATGCTCCCCCCCAGTGTTTTTGCATATAGGGGAAGAAATTTACTGATGAGTTCAGTGGCAAAGAGACTGAGCAGTATTAAGATAGTAAAAAGTGAGAAATGACGATTTTTTGTGTGGAGTTGTTTTATCCGCTGTATATCCAGCAATTTTCCAGTCGATGGCTGAAGATCTTCTGGTTCTTTTAAAAAAAGCGCTACAGACGATGAAAGAAACATACACAGTGAGCAAAAATAGAAAAAATATGTATATCCATAGTGAGGTATTAAATCACCTACAATATAAACGCCAATGATGGATCCAATCCCGCCAAAGGTGGTGATCTTGCCCATATAGGATCCTCGATTTCCCGGCTGTGAATGTTCTGCTATGAGTGCCTTCCATGCGGGAGCAGCCATTGACCAGAGCACTTGGATGCCGATGAGCACAACAGCTAGGGTAGCAATATCGGTGATCCGGGGAGCAAATAAGAAAACTATACCGGGAATTGCTTCACCAACGATGAGAAAATGCTTTCGTTTTCCCACTCTATCTGAAGCCCACCCCCAGAATATCTGTGAGAGAGCATTTACTCCCAGCATGAGGGAAAATATTATACCTGCCTGTGTGTATGTGGATCGAAGCGTTTCATCGAGGTAGAGGATGAAGAAAACATAAAATACTGCCCTGCGCATCTCGACAGCAAAGGAGATAGCAGAGAACACACCGAGCAATCTCCGTTCCATACAATAGACTCCGTTTCTCCTTTATAAAGGTAAGGGAGATAAGCTATAAAGAAGCAAAGGTAGTAGAATCCTCAAGATATGAGGTGATTGAATGGAATCACAGGAAGTAGTTGGAATCCTGCAGGATTTAATTCGGATAGAAACTGTAAATCCTCCAGGAAATGAAGGAAAGGCAGCACATTACCTTGCTGACCTCTTTTCCCGGGAAGGTATTGACTTTCAATTAGTTGGAGAGAAAGGAAGAGAAAATTTTATTGCATCCATTGGAGAGGGAGACAAAGCACTGTTATTTTTATCTCATCTGGATGTTGTGCCCGTTTCTGAAGAAAATTGGGATGTTCCACCATTTTCAGGGCAGATGAAAGATGGATATATCTGGGGGAGAGGAGCCCTGGATTGTAAGGATTTAGTAGCTGCAGAAGCTTTTGCCATGATTCTGCTGCACAGAGAAAAAATTCCCCTCAATGGCAGATTGATTTTTGCGGCGGTGGCTGATGAAGAAAAAGGAGGAACAGTGGGAGCAAAACTCCTCACCGAGGAGTACCCGAACCTTATTCAGGCAGATTTTGCCATAAACGAGGGTGCAGGCGAGTATATTGATGTCAATGGCAAGAAAATTTATCTGTTGCAGACCGGTGAAAAAGGACCATGCTGGTCTCGCTTGAAGGCACATGGTATTTCCGGTCATGGATCCAGGCCCACCCTGGCCGATAATGCAGTCCTGAAGATGGCCCATACCCTTGATCAGCTGGGATCCTATCAACCAGACATACAGGTGATTCCCGAGGTAAAGGAATTGATAGAACTCTATCTGGAAGCACAGGGAAGAGAAATTGAGGTAACTCCAGAAAACGTGGATGAAATCATCGATGCAATACCTGATCGCTTTTTTGCTGAAGGATTGAGAGCCATTACCCGCATGACAGTGTCACCAAACATGGTCAATGGAGGAAAAAAGGTGAATATCGTTCCTGAATACTGTGAAGCAGAGGTGGATATCCGGACTCTGCCTGGCCAGGATGATACATATCTGCGAAAAGAAATCGGCCCCTTACTGGGAGAATGCGAACTGGAAATCGTACATTTTCACCCTGCAAATTTTTCACCTGCCAATAACGACTATTTCTCTCTGATCAGGATCACGGCTCAGGAGGTTTTGGGCGATGTTTCCTGCGCTCCCTATATCCTCTCTGGAGCTACAGATTCCTTCTATTTGAGGGGCATAGGGATAGATTCCTATGGCGTGTCTCTGCTGTCCCCGGAATTTCCCACATCGTTACTGAAAACAGTGCATGGAGATAATGAACGTATTGATAGTAAAAGCATGGAAATAAAGACTGAATTCCTCTACAGGCTCGCTAAAAAATATTTAACCTAGAACTCTTTTTTTATTTTTTTCTTTTGCTCCATTACCATCCTGAACAGCTTCGCATGGAAGAGAAATGAAAATGGAGAGAATCTGAACATGCAATCCTCTCCATCTGTTAGCTACATTTTCCAGGCAAGTTTGATGTCTTCTGCTTTAATAGTTTTTCTTTTAGCGTGTTCTGCAAGAGATATAGCTTCTCGAGCAATGTCAGTGGCCAGTGATTCCAGATGTTCACCAAGTAATCGTGCAGCATCTTCAGATACTCGTTCTGCTCCACCTTTTCTGATTAATTTATCAACTGAAGCGAGGGGTATAATTGCCATATTAAATCACCTCATAATCTCTCTTCATTAATTCCTTTTAAGCCTTTTGCCTCCTCTATGTGAGCTGTGTGGCTCTCTTCTCTTAAAACAGGACATCAGGGATAGATTTTTTACATTACAGACTGTATGTGTATAATTCTCTCCATTTTGAAAGAAATGAAAAATCTTTATGAATGCAGAAATTACCACCAGATTTCACGACATTTTTCCCAATGTAACCAGAATCCTTCAATAGGTGGGAAATGGTACTCTGAGTCGAGATGAGCCGAACCCAGTGGTACAGTTACTCATGGGGACCTGACCAGGAAAGCATTTCCCTGTGCTCTCAGCAGGCGAAATATCTCCTCAAGAGGATATCTGTGTATTACCTGTTGGCATGAATTGAAAAGCAGCCTCTATTATCTGAAATTCCCCCTGTTTTTTTGTATTATATAAAGTATTCTTCAGATTGTATTTTACCCTGATAATAAGAGAAAGTTATGTATCATGGGAAAATTTTCTATTCGAAAAGCTTAAAGGCACAAAGTTGGAGTCAGGCATATGAAAGACGTGACCGTTCGCATACGAGGAATATACTCCACAGCGCTTACCAAGATATTGGCAGCACGGGGGTATGGGATATGCCAGGTTTCGCGGTTGATTCAGAAGAGATTGGGGATTGAAAGCCTTGATCGCCCCCCGGACATAGACATCAGACACACCTATAATCGTCAGGGCATTTCGATTGTAGCCAATGGAATGGTCCTCGATGAATTCCTGGAAGACATGAAGGAAGATTTCTCAGATATTTTTGTTATCCCTTCAGGAATTGATCTGTATGGTATCTATAAGGGGAAGAATAAGGGGAGAGGTGAAATTGATCTTGGTGGCTTTTCAGGGTATTTAGAAGAGAGAACATCGGAGAGAGAATTATTGGTTCAAGTTTCAGAAATCAGAAATCGTCCAATTCTCACCACACGGATTTCCTACAGTGGCGATTATGCAATCCTGATTCCACAGGAAGGAATTAAAATATCACGAAAGGTAGAAGATTCCGAAGAAAGACGCCGATTATTTCAATTAGCCAATCAACTTCAAATATCTCCTGGGTATGGATTATTATGGAGAACAGCAGCTGTCCGCTGTGACCAGGATCTTCTCAAAAAGGAAGTGAGAAGATTGGTAGAGGATATGCATCGTGTAAACATGGAATTTCCATCTACTCGACCGGGGCTGCTTCGGGAAGGCAAAAAGCATGTTAATATACTCTTTGGAGGAGAAAGTAAGAGGCGAATGGATTTCATTCGTAATAATGTTCTTCCCACAGCACATAATCATCATAAACTTAAATCATCTGGGAAGGATGTGTCTCTGGCTGTGGATGTCTTTGAGCATCTCCTGGAAAAATACAGTGTGGAAGAAAAACTGGATGAAATGCTCTGGAATCTCAATCCATGGAATCCGGGGAACGTGGTTTCACTGGAACACATACAGGCAAATGGAGAAAAACTGCATTTAGGACGGGCAGTGATCCAGGAATTCAGATACCCCTGTGTATCCATGGAGCGAAGAATGCATACCTATGGGGTATATGATGGACTGGGCGCAAAAAAGGAAAAAGGCGATCGTATAATCACCTATTTAAAGGAGGGAGAATGGGTTTTTGTTCACAGTTACTATTCACCAAATGGAACGCTGAAAGGAAGATATTATAATATCTGCACACCAGTTGAATTTTATCCTTACAAGATCCGGTATTTAGATTTGGAAGTGGATGTGGTGGAGGTAGAAGGTAAATCAAAAGAGATCATCGACACAGAAAAACTGGAAAGAAGAGTTGAAGAAGGGCATATATCATCTAAACTAAAAGAAAAAGCTCTTGAAGTTGCCCAGAACATAATAGAGGGAAATGTATGGATTCGATAAATGTAAAAGTTTTACTGGAAGCGCTTAAAAAAGGAGACACCAAGAAAGCTTCTGAAATTGTGGAAAAAATACCAGATTCCAATGATTTTGAAAAAGGATACAAGAAAGCGTTGAGAGGATTACTTGCTGCAGTAGAGAATAAAGAACCCAACAGTTTTTTCATGAAAATGCTATCTGACCAATTGACAAAGAAAACCATGGATTCACAGCGTATGGAATCAAAAAAAATATCTTCAGAATCATTCAGACCCCCCATGGAACGAGGATATGAACGAGCCTGGTATGATGTCCTCTCCATTTTTCTGGGAAAGAAGAAGGTGGGATTGGAGAAGCATATAGAAGGCGAACTATACTGAATTTCTTTCTTTTTCTTTAAATGATCCTTCTTTTTTTGCATTTTTTACTGAATATTCAGCGTTTCCATACCATTGAACAGGTGTAACAGCTTGATTAACCATAACCTTTATATAGGTACGGTCTCAATAGTAGCTTGGTGATGCTCATGCTAGGACCGTTGGAGAGGGAGGTCCTATCCTGTATGAATCAAATCGAACAAGGAACGGTTCGCGATGTCTATAAATTCATGCGAAAGGAAAAAAACATTGCTTACACCACCGTGTCTACAACCCTCGAACGGCTCTTCGAAAAAGAATATTTAAGTCGTGGAGAAGATACAGGAAGAGGTGGAACACGCTACGTTTATTCCATTAAGGATGTGAAACCCAAACTTGCCAAGATGTTTGTGGATGAGTTTATTTCAATTTTTGGCAAATCGGGCATGTCTGCCTTGCATGATGAAATAACAAAGCACGAGTGATATTTTTGTTCTTTCTTCCCTTTCTTTTACTTTCTGGATGTGTGGGATTTCTTTTCTTATTATATGCAGTATATCGATCACACCCCACAGAACCACACATCAGAAGCCGTGCACTTTCATGGGCAGTCGTAGGAATCATCGGATTGTATGCTTCGCTCTCCTACTGTTTCATGGAGCTGGGAGGGATTTTAATGTATGGTGCTGTCATCCTCCTCTTTTTGCTGATTATCGTGCTGACAAAAACCCTTATTGAATATGTCTATACCAGTCCCCACCTGAAAACAATGAAAGCTGTCCCCCTTCGTGATAGCCGGATCACTGAATTAGTGAAGGCTGTGGCTGCACAGTTTCGATTACCCGTTCCCACAGTCTATATTACTCATTACGAAGTACCCAACGCCTTCACTCTGGGACGAAAAAAGAATCCTCGTCTCATCATCACCGATGGATTGCTGGATCTCACCTCTGAGGAAGTCAAAGCAGTGTTTGCCCATGAGCTTTCCCATGTCACATCCAATGATTCTCTGATAAAGACACTGGCCTCTGTAATGCAGAGCATATTTTTCTTTGATCCTGTGATCCGGTTGGTGTATCCCCGGTTATATGTGGAAAAAGAATTTGATGCGGATCGTCGTTCTGTTCTCAAAACTCGAAATCCTCGTAATTTGATTTCTGCATTGCGAAAAATCTATAAAGAAGTCTCAGAATGTGGAGAAGGCCTCCCTTCACAATCGGTATTGAATTTCTCCCAGTCAGTATATGATTCCAATTCTCTTCGACATCGGCAGGGTATACCCATGGATCCCATGTTGAAAAATAGATTTATTGTTGAGAGAAAAATGATGCCAGGATCTGTTGTCCAGGAGAGAGTCAATCGATTGCTTGCTATTGAACCCCAGTTGAAGAGCATGAAACGAAGGAACCCATGATATACAGGATGCGGTCAAGAGCCTGTATCTGAGAGAAATCCCATCAGAGCGTAACCTTTTTATTTCCCCGGGCACCATACCCATCAGGGTCTGTAGCCTAGCCAGGATAGGGCGCGAGGCTTCGGAAGCCTATCTATCCTACACTGGAGACACCTCGCAGTCTGGGGTTCGAATCCCCACAGGCCCACTTATTTTCAGGAAATTCCTCTGGAGAGAGAAGATTCAGAGTGATAGAGTAGATGAATAGATTACAATTACAATG
>AZIF01000199.1_pt1 | contig 22494 bp, 25 predicted proteins | sample 359031 | NCBI WGS metagenome assembly AZIF01 (sample SAMN02429710, study PRJNA222658) | marine sediment metagenome | biome: Sediment sample; isolation source: sample MGS-PRI from oil contaminated site at the harbour of Priolo Gargallo... | place: Italy: Priolo | collected 2011-03-08 | depth 6 m m
CGGAAAGGATCTCTTTGTTCACCAGAGTGCTCTCCCCATGGGAGCACGACTCAACGAAGGGACCCAGGTAGAGTTCGAAATTGAACAATCTGATAAAGGACCAAGGGCAGTGAAAGTAAAATTACTTTAAACGTCTTATGTTCTAATCCAGAGAGTTAACTGATTCGATAGAAATTTTTTTGTGATTTTATCTTTTTTTTCTGTTTATATTCTCTTTTTTCTTCATCATTTACCCCACTATCAGCAATAACAATAGAAATGTATAGAAAGAATATAAAAAAAATTAGTGCAGTATCTTTTTTGCCAATATGGCAGTTCTTTCTCCCAGCTCTTCACATAATTGTACCGTTTTTTCATCTGGAGCACCGACACCTGCGATTCCATAATGTTTATTGCCAGATCTTCCCTGAATGATCATGCCATGCACCAGCATTGCCTCCAGAATTGAGAAAAGCGTGGTTTCAGCACCGGTAGCTGTTCCCCCTGCACTGGTAAAGGCAGCACCCACTTTTCCTTCCAGTTTCCCATGAATTTTGACAGATGCATCGAATAATTCTTTTACCTTTGCTGACATCAATCCATAATATGTAGGAGATCCAATGATTATGCCATGAGCATCCAGTAAATCATCCAGTACAGTCTCATCCACCCGCTTGGTGACCACATCTGTAGCATCCACCTTTTTCACACCCGCTTCCACCGCAGATGCCATCTTCTCTGTGTTGCCTGTTTTCGAGTCATAGACAATCAAAATCTTTACATCTTTCATGAGAGTTATGTGTCCTTTCTGCTATATAGTCTTATGGATGGTGGAAAGAATCCAGAGAAGAGATAGCATACTCAAAATCTGTACTTTTTAAAAAGCAATAATATCAGGATTCATACCACTGCCTGAATAAGAAGGAGGGATAAGAATATTGCACCCACAAAAAATGTCTTATTTCCTGATTCTTTTCCGGATTTCATCTATATATAATTGTAATTTTCTGTATTGAAGCGATTCCAAAGGTTTTGGATGTGCCAGATCATTTCGAATTTCGTTCATTTCGATCAATCGAGCCTTTATCCAACCAATACTTATGAAATAGGGTTCAAAAATCTCCCAGTTGTTAAAGGTTGCAGTTCGATGCAGGATTATGGTGAGATAATTGGGAAAATCAATATAATGCAGCAATGGATATACTGTTTTCTTCCTGATGCGGGCGTCGTTTTGTCGTTCCCGTAACCGTTCCAGAATGTCGGGGGGGATTCTCTCTTCCCAGGAATCACTTTCTTCCTTCAGGGCAGTTTTCATAAATTTCCTGAATTCTTCCTCAAAATCTGCCAGGACTGCGTATGCCTGGGGATTGCCAGTTATCTCCCCATGGAGGTGCTGTGAAAATTCGTCCAGTGCCTTCTTGAGAACATGTTCTTTTAAAAATCTCATGTAAGCCCTTCGATCATTGATACGAAATGATCCTGCATTGGTATAGGTATAGCTGATAACTCCTTCCTGCCTCAGGGGATGGAGTATGGCTGCAATATTTTCTTTTGAAAATTGAAATTGCTGTAATTTCTTCACATATATCCGTTCTGCCTTTGGTTCATACAGGTACAGTAATCGGAACAGATTCAGAGACCGGGAGACAGATTCTATTACCTTTTCAAAGGCCAGAATTCTTTTTTCCTCCTGGTAGCAGGACACGAAAAAGGAAAATAAGTCAGGTCGGGTCACCGTACCTCTTTCTTTCGGTGAAGGCGACACAATGTGGGCCTTTCGTGCCAATCCGGTATCAAGGAGGATATCACACACCCGTGAGGCACTCTGTTCCACCCCGGGGAGCGAGGTGAGCAATTTCAATTCGGGTCGTATCAGGGGATCGTTTTCTCCCTCATTGACCAGGGGAAGTAAATATTTAAGAATGAGATAGGAACCCTCCAGGTCTACCTGGTTCAAGTGCTCAAATGCAGAGGGAATCCGCTCTTCTACCAGCTCCTTTCCAACCTGTCTTCCTCGGAGGGTGCACTGGAAAAAGGTCATCTTGCCCCGCGGTGTTCTGGAAACAAGCTCATAGCTTTCCAGGATTCTGTGGATAGGTGGGACATCCTGTGAGAGCACTCCCTGGGTGGAGATGTTCTCCTTAATGTATACATCCAGCAGACAGTCCATGACTTTTTCAGTCTCGAATCCATAGCGGGAGAGCATTTTCCGGAGAGAGCTGGCATTCATAATCAATCAACAGCATATAGTATTAAAAGTATTTTCATCACGGGTTCTCCTAAATTCTCATATCCAGAAATCAATTGGATTCATGAAGGCGGGTATACACCCTGTCTGTTACGGATTTATTTCGTATTACTGTATTCAATTCGTCTCTGGTAACAGTTTTCATTTCAGAGACAGACCCAAATGTGTTCATGAGTAATTTCTTTCGTTTTGCACCAATCCCTTTGATATCGTCCAGGATAGATTTTTTGAGAGCTTTCTTCCGTAATTTTTTGTGATAGGAAACTGCAAATCGGTGAGCTTCGTCACGAATTGAAATTAATAGGGATTTGGAGAGGTCAGAGAGCGGGTTCATATCTCTGGAGAAGACTTCTTCTTCTTTTTTTGCCAGCGCCACCACCGGAATATCCAGTCCCAGCCTGTGGAGTGTATTCAATGCCATGTTGAGGTGACCCTTTCCTCCATCGATGAGTATGAGGTCGGGGAGCACTGTTCTGTTTTTGAATCGTCTCTGCAGCACTTCTTCCATCATGGCATAATCATCGATTCCTGGGGTCTGTATGCGATAGTGGCGATAGTGTTTTTTGGCAGGAACTCCATCGATGAAGGTGACCTGGGAAGCAGTAGCATTGCTTCCCATGATGTTGGAAACATCGTATCCCTCGATTCGTTCAGGAACTCGGTTCAATCCCAGCTCATCCCGGAGCAGTTCCAGATCTCCATAGACATATTTTAAATGAATTTCTGCGTCTTTTTCAGCCATGGTTACCAAATTTCGTTTTTTTCCTCGCTTCGGAACGGTAATGGTCACTGGATTCCCCCGTTTTTTTTCCAGGAACTGGGTGTGCACCGGATCCAGTGGAGACTGGAGGAGTATTTCGGGAGGAACCAGATGATCAGAATAGAATTGAGTGAGAAATTCATCCCAGGAACAGTCCAGCACATACTGGTGTTTTCCAATGATGCGACCTCTCCGCATCAATAAGACAGTATAACAGCACTTCCCCGTTCCCACCGCAACTACCACATCCAAATCTTTGAGAACAGGAAGGTTTATCGTCTGTTTAATTCGGATTTTTTCCAGAGCAGCTATCCGATCCCGTATCAGGGCAGCCTTTTCAAAATCTGTACTCTCAGAAGCCTTTTTCATATCCTCATTCAGTTCAGTAATCAATTCATCAGTTTTTCCTTCTAAAAATTTTATCAGCCGGTCCACATTTTTCTGATACTCCTGTTGGGAAATGCGGTCTGTACAGGGAGCAGGACACAACCCGATGTGAAATTCCAGACATTCCTTCTTTTTCAGAGTGCTGCAGGAACGGAGAGGAAATAATTTGCGCATGAATTTCAGTGTCTTTCTGAGGGCCTTTGCACTGCTGAAAGGACCATATATTTTTCCATCGTCTGTATCCCGGGTAACCAGAATGCGGGGGAATGGTTCATCAGTAATTTTCAGGTATGGGTATTTTGTGTCATCTTTCAATCGAATATTATATTTTGGTTTATGTTCCTTGATGAGATTGGATTCCAGGACAAGAGCATCCACTTCGGTTTCACACACAAAAAATGTGATATCTGTGGTGCGTGAAATGATGTCTTCTGCCTTTTCAGTGAGATTTTTCTGGTAATATGATGCCAGCCGATGTTTGAGGGATTTAGCCTTGCCAATGTAAAGGATTTCAGTATCATCTTTCATCAGGTAGACACCGGGTTTGTCAGGATACTCCATGGTACCAGTATCTGTTGATTTTTAAAAAAGATTTGCGCCCCCAGGATCAGAATCCCCTCTTTTAATTCATCATGCTATTTTCGCATGATATCTGTTAAAGGGGACAGCACAAGAATGCATAAAATGTACAAGGCATGTATGAAAAAATGAGATACAAAAAAAGAACCGTGATTACTATGGTAACCATACTTCAAAGAGGTGGTATTCTTGAGGGTTTTGCTTTCCATTAATCCTGTGTATGCATATAAAATTTTCAATGGAGAAAAAAAATTTGAATTCAGGAGAAGGATATTCAAGAGAAAAAATGTCAAAACCATTATCCTCTATTCAACCTGTCCTATATGCAAAATTACAGGACGCGCTTCCATAGAAAGGATAGTGACAGATACAACAGAAGCACTCTGGCTGCAATGCGCTCCCTATTCCGGAATGGAAGAACAGGATTTCTTTCATTATTTCAGGGGAATAACAACTGGATTTGCCATTGAAATGAATCATATCATCCAATTCGATGAACCCATTGATCCCCAGGACCTCTTCCCACAATTTGTCCCTCCCCAGTCGTTCTGCTATCTAGCTGATGATGTCCACATTCCGTAATACCCTGTACATCCCTTTTTCTGGGTGAATACTTATGTATGTATATCATGAAAAAGGTGCTGCTGGAAGGAAATCCCTCTGTTGCAGTGGAAATCCAAAAGGTATTTAAGCTATATTCTGTAAGCCGAGAGTATGGCAGAAACTGTTCAAATAGAATATAAAAAAAAGTGGGAAGCAGTTTTGGACACGCTCAATGAGCTTTCGCGGTCAATCAATGTTTTCAGTCAATCCTATTTCAATAATGATATCATCGCCCAGAAAATCTATGTAGAAGCTATTCGATACGGGATAACCCAGGCAAAAATTGAGATTCCACAGGCAAAGACCCCCATGGAAGCATGTCAGACCTATATTGACATACTGGAAGCTGTGGGTCTTATGGCATCGAAACAATTCGAACTCAAAAAGCATAATGCTGCCATATCGTGCAAGGTGTTTCCTCCCTGTATATATGCTGAAGCTTGTCGGCATACTCATGAGGAAGGTATTTCTCCCACCTGCATTCGTGGATTGGTCTTCCATGTATTTATTAAAGATTCAACAGGAAAGGATTTTGCAGTAAAAGTAGTTGAATTCAATCCCGATGAGGGGTGCATGATTCAAATTCGACCTGTTATCTCTGAAGAGTAGCTATGGGTTGTTGGATAGTCAACAGAACTCTGAAAGAAAACCTTTATAAGGGAATCAACGACATCTGGTGGTGGTGTTAAAGAGTGTATACACGATTTGAGAGAGCACGAGTTGTGGGTGCACGGGCGCTCCAGATTGCCATGGGCGCACCTGTTCTCATTCGTACCAAAGAAATAGATTGTATCAGGATTGCCCTTGAGGAGCTGGAACGTGGAGTAATCCCCATAACTGTTGTTCCAAAACGTTAGGCAAAATTTCATGAGTGTGAGCCAATGAGAATTCTTGTTGCAGATTTGAAAGAAAAGATTGGTCAAAAGGTAACAGTTGCAGGATGGGTACACGAGTTGAGGGATCTTGGTGGGATAAAATTTTTACTCCTCCGCGACAGGACAGGATGTGCACAGATTACCTTCCTGAAAAAGAAAATTCCCCTGGAGGTATTTGGTCAGTTTGCTGACCTGGGCAGGGAATATGTTATTTCTGTTACCGGTACAGTGAACCAATCTGACATTGCTCAGAAAGGAATCGAACTATTCCCCTCTTCAATAGAGATCCTGGCTCATGCTCACAGTCCCCTCCCCCTGGACCCCACTCTGAAAGTTACTGCTGATTTTGATACTCGATTGAATCACCGTGTGCTGGACCTGAGAAATCGCACCAACAGGCTGGTCTTCTACATCGAAGCTGCATTAGTTTCTGGATTCAGGCAATTTCTGGAAGGAGAAGGATTCTGTGAAATTCATACTCCTAAAATTGTAGCCACAGGAACAGAAGGTGGTACAGAACTATTTCCTATTCAGTATTTTGAAAATAAAGCGTTTCTTGCACAGAGTCCTCAATTTTATAAACAAATGCTGGTGGGAGCCGGATTTGAAAGGGTATATGAAGTGGGACCAGTCTACAGGGCAGAAGAACATAACACTATCAGGCATATCAATGAATATACCAGTCTGGATTTAGAGTTTGGATTCATACAGGATGATGCAGACATCAGGGCGCTGGAGAACAGACTGCTCCTGCATATGTATGAGAACCTCACCTCTCGCTGTGCAGAAGAGCTGAAGGAGCTGAATGCCTGCATTCCAGACGTACCCCAGACCATACCTGCTATTCCCTTTAAAGAGGCTCTGGAGATTTCAGGAGAAAAAGGATTTGATTTGAGCCCTGCTGGAGAGAAAAAAGTATGTGATTATAGCAAAGAGAGTCTTGATTCTGAATTTATCTTTGTCACCTCCTATCCTCAGGAAAAAAGACCCATGTATACCATGCCTGATGGCGATGGAGAGAATACCAAGAGTTTTGATCTGCTGCTGAGAGGCATTGAAGTGACCACCGGTGGTCAGAGGATTCATCAATATGATCTGCTGGTGGAAAAAATCAGTGAAAGAGGATTGAATCCTGATGATTTCTCCTATTATCTGGAGGTCTTTAAATTTGGAATGCCTCCTCATGGTGGATTTGCCATCGGTGCCGAACGTTTGACCATGCAGACACTGGACCTCTCCAACATCAGAGAAGCCACCTTTTTCCCCAGGGACAGGACGCGCATAACTCCCTGAATACCATGATCTGCATATTATCAGGTGGAACCGGAACCCCCAAATTGCTGGGTGGGTTTGATCCTGCAGATATGTGTATTATTGTCAATACTGCAGAAGATGTATCTGTTTCAGGAATCTATGTTTCTCCCGATGTGGATACGGTGGTGTATACATTAGCAGGACTCATCGATGATACAAAATGGTATGGGCAGAAGAATGATACTTACCACTGCTATGATATGATGTGCGCACTGGGACACACAGAGGTGTTGAGAATCGGTGATAAAGACAGAGGCCTGAAATTATTCCGAACAGTCTGCCTGAACAGGGGCATGCCACTCTCTGCTGTTACCACAGCTATTCTGGAAAAATTAGCTGTGAAGACTCCTGTGTTTCCCATGACCGATGATGAGGTGACCACGCTCATATCCACAGATGAAGGGGAGCTTCTGTTCCATCAGTTCTGGATAGAAAAGAGGGCAGCAGTCACCGTGACTCGGGTGACCTACAGAGGAATAGAACATGCCCGGGCAGTGCCAGAAGCCCTGGAATGCATGCAGGATTCAGATTGTGTGCTGGTGGGTCCTTCAAATCCTGTCACCTCTATCGGACCCATCATTGCCATGGAAGAATACAGAAGGATGTTGAGAGAAAAGGTGGTGGTGGGCATATCTCCCACCATTGGAACAGGTCCCGTATCGGGACCCACTGGAGTGCTGATGCAGGGACTGGGATACCGCACCGATTGTGTGGGTGTGGCTGCTCTCTACCAGGATTTCCTGGATACCTTTATTATTCATCCTTCAGATGCTCATTTCTCAGAAGAGATTGAATCACTGGGAATTACCGTGCACACGCACGATATTCTCCTCGATTCTCCACAAAAAAAAGAACATCTTGCAGCCTATGTCAAAGAGGTGGGAGCATATTCACTCTGAATCTCAGGCATCCTTCAGTGCTGGGTGCTATGGCGGGGAGGAATGATGGAACATTCTGCAGGACCATAGGAAGACTGGGAGTGGGAATGGTGACGGTGGGAGGGATCAGCGTGGATGAAAAAACAATGCAGGCATCCCGGGAAATGGTCAATCGGGGGCGGAAAGAATTTCTCTTCACCGATTGTGAAGGGTTTCTTAACACACATATTCGCAGGGCACAGATGTCTGGGGCACAGGTTTGTGTCAATATCCGTTCAGCCACTCTATCTGGATACCTGAAAGCAGCCGAAATCATCACCGATCTGGGAGCAGTGGTGGAAATCAATGCTCACTGCCGGCAGAAAGAGATGATGGAAAGGGGAGCAGGTCAATACCTGCTGTACGACCTCCCCTCCCTGAAAAGGATTATCACGCTGTTACAGGATGTGGGTATACCAGCTCTGTTAAAATGCAGGGGAAATGTCATATCGGAAAGAGAATTGCTGGAGAGAGTACACCCCGATGGCGTGCACATAGATGCATACAGGGAGGGAGAGAAGGGATTTGATTTTACTGTCTTTGAGAATATTGTAGATTTTAATTGCTTCAAAATAGGGAACAATTCTATTAATACGCCAGAAATTGCCCGGAAAGTGCTTCGCCTCTGTGATGCATTTTCTTTTGCCCAGATCGCATGGAATCATGAAGTAGTCTGCTCGTTGGTGAAACTCATAGGTGAGAGCATATGAATTTCAATTTCAATGTTACTTTTTTTATTTTTTGCCAGCCCATTCAAGGAGGGAGATATTTTTTCAGTGAGGTCTGATCCTCCGAATCCCGGACAACCTGGGAGAGCCAGTGTTTCATAGCACTCATCTTTTCTCCGATCCGCCCCCGGGCATATACTACTGGACAGGATACCAGCTCCTCCAGTCCACCGATAGCAGGAAGATAATCCTTTCCCAGATTGACAAAAACTTCTGCATAGGATTGTCCAGAGGTCACTTTCTGCAATTCATCCATGATCTCCGGTCGTAATTCCCGGGCTCGAGAGGGTGTCATCTGCAGGTCATAATCATCTATAAGATGATCTGGATGGAGGAGTCCATAGAAAGCAGAAATGATACAGATATCAATAGTTTCAAAGAGAGCCTGTTCAGCAGAGAATTTTTTAATGACACGAAAGTTCACGCCAGTGTATCGATCAAAAGCCTTCATGGGGTGAGGGGAGGGATTTTTACTCTGGGAGCACCCCACTAGAAGGAGATACCGGGACATAATCTCTCTTTTTACTCCAGATTTAAATGCGTTTGGACAGCTAATTGCACAGCACCTGATCATCATGTTCAGAAGAAATGATTATTTTAAAGAAATTAACAGCATAATATGTAAATTACCAAATTTTACTAATGAATTTTTATTTTTCTAATTGAAATAGTAACTAATACTATAATTTAAGTAAAAAAATCTCCATATATGCATTTAAATAAACGTTAACGTTTGTAAAGGATCACATTTATAAAATCAGAGATGTAGTAATTCTCATGAAAATCGTTTTGTTGAGCGGAAGAACGACTAAGCAGGGAGTTACAGCGGAAATTGGAAAGACATCAGACGATTATCTTCAGAACGTTGCTCAAATCCAGGTGAATCAGAAGGTCATGGATCAACTGGGAGTGACAGACGGTGATCCAGTGGAAGTGACGACTCAATTTGGAACAGCAGTGGTTGCATGCCGGCAATCAGATATCGATGAGACCATGGGGTTCATGCCCTATGGACCGTGGTCCAATCTGCTCATTGGCTCAGATACCCAGAGCACGGGGATGCCCGATTCAAAGGGAATACCAGCTGAAATCAAGCAAACAGATAAGGAGATTGAATCAGTTGATGACATTCTCACGAAAATTGTGGAGGGAAGAACATGATCAAGGAGAATGTGGTGTGTCCCTTTTGCGGGTGCCTGTGCGACGATATTGTCATCACTGTGGAAGACGGTCATATCACGAAAACAAAAAATACCTGTGCAATTTCCAAATCTAAATTTGTGAATCATGAAAAAAATGCATTAAAATCATCCATGGTGGATAATAAAGAAGTCCCATTAGAAAAAGCTTTAGATGAAGCATCTGAAATTCTCAAAAATGCTGATTTTCCTTTAATTTATGGACTGAGCTCTACAGAATGTGAGGCACAGAGACATGCTATTCATCTTGCTGAAATACTGGGAGCCACCATAGATCAGACAGCATCTGTCTGTCACGGCCCCACCATCCTGGGCACCATGGATGCTGGATGTGTCAAATGCAGCCTGGGTGAGGTGAAAAACAGGGCAGATCTCATAGTATACTGGGGATGTAATCCAGCAGAAGCACACATGCGACATTTCAGGCGCTACAGTGTATATCCCGAGGGGCTGTTCAGAAAAGACAAAAAGAGCCGGAAAACAGTGGTGGTGGATGTCCGAAAGACTCCTTCGGCCAGGATTGCAGATGAATTTATCATGATTGAACCTGGTACTGATTTTGAAATACTTTCAATGATGCGGGCTCATTTGAAAGGGAGATCCACTCCCCTGTCAGATGAGTATATATCTCTTTTAGAAATGATGAAAGATTGTGAGTTTGGGATTCTCTTTTTCGGGCTGGGACTTACCATGTCCCGGGGAAAGCATGTCAATGTGGATGCAGCTATCAGGCTGGTGAGGGATCTGAATGAGTATACTAAATTTTCAATAACCCCCATGAGAGGTCATTATAATGTGACCGGTGCTGGATCCACCATGGCATGGATCACAGGATACCCCTTTGCGGTGAATTTCTCTCAGGGATATCCTGTACATGGACCGGGAGAATTTTCTGCAGTAGATGTTCTGGCCAGAAAAGAGTGCGATGCAGCCCTCATTATTGCATCTGATCCTGTGGCAAACTTTCCAGCAGATTCCTGGAAGCACCTGGCAGACATTCCCACCATTGTCATGGATCCCAAGATCAGTCTCACATCCAAGCTGGCCAAGGTTTCTATTCCAGTGGCTACTGCAGGTATTGAGGCAGAAGGAACTGCCTACCGCATGGATGGTGTACCCCTGCGGTTGAAAAAAGTGATAGATACCACCCGATTATCAGACGCCCAGATTCTCTCTGCATTAATCCAGCGGGTGATAGCATGAGCCTGGTCATAAAAAATGGAACAGTGTACGACCCCTTAAACAATATTCATGGTGAAAATCTGGATATTTTTGTAGACAATGGAAAAATCGTTGAGGAATCACAGGTAAAAAATCCTAAAGAGATAGATGCATCTGGATTAATCGTGTTTCCGGGAGGTGTGGAGGTTCATACTCATGTTGCAGGTTCCAAGGTCAATATTGCCAGAATCATGCGGCCAGAGGATCATCGCAAGGATGTGGTGAAAAAGACCCCCCATAAGCGATCGGGAACAGGGTATACCGTGCCCTCCACCTTCACCATCGGATACCGGTATGCAGAAATGGGATATACCACTATCTGGGAAGCGGCTGCTCCTCCCCTGGGAGCACGGCACACTCACGAGGAACTCATAGATATTCCCATTGTGGACAAGGGATTTTTCGTATTGCTGGGATCAAATTATTTTATCCTCAAGCATGTGGAAGAGGACAATTTTCCGGCTTTGAAAAACTATGTGGCCTGGATCATGGATGCAACAAAAGGATATGCAGTGAAAATAGTCAACCCAGGAGGTGTGGAGTCCTGGAAGTGGGGAAAGAATGTGACCTCACTGGATGATACCGTCCAGAACTTTGAGGTGACTCCCCGGGAAATACTCACCAACCTGGCACGTGCAGTGGATGAACTTCATTTACCTCACTCCATTCATGTTCACTGCAATAATCTGGGATCACCGGGAAATTATGAGATAACAAAAGAGACCATTGGCACACTGGAACCCTACAGGAGACATATCACTCATATCCAGTTCAATTCATATGCAGGTGAAGATTGGGCATCTTTTTCCTCAGGAGGCAGCGAAATTGCCAAAGTACTCAATTCCACCGATAAGGTCACCTGTGATGTGGGGCAGGTAATCTTTGGAGACGCCACCACCATGACCGCAGATGGTCCCTGGCAGCACACCCTCTATAAGTTGAGCGGGAATAAATGGGCAAACTCAGATGTGGAAATGGAAACAGGTGCGGGAATTGTGCCCTACAAATTTAAAAAGAAAAATTTTGTCAATGCCATACAATGGACCATTGGCCTGGAAGTAATGCTGCTCACAGAAGATCCTTTCAAGGTATTCATGACCACAGATCACCCCAATGCAGGTCCCTTCTATTTTTATCCACAGGTAATTCAACTGCTCATGAGCAAGTCATACCGGGATGAGATGCTTTCCCAGGTTCACGACATGGCCAGGGAACGATCGGTGCTGGAATCAATTGATCGAGAATACACCCTTTCCGAAGTGGCAACTGTCACCCGGGCAGGACCAGCACAGGCTCTGGGAACTGCAGAAAAGGGGCACTTGGGTGTGGGTGCAGATGCCGATATTTCTCTCTATGATTTCCGGGAAGATGCTATTGAAAAAAGCTTCAAAAAAGCAGTATATACCATAAAAGACGGGCATATCGTGGTAAAAGATGGTGAAGTCGTTAAAGACTACATGGGAAGGACCTATTGTCTGGATGTGAAAGGAGAACTCTCAGATGAAGAAAAAGAGATTTTTTCAAAATATTACACCGTTCAGCTGGCAAATTATGCAGTGGAGGATGTATACCTTCCCCGGAAGGAGGTGGTACCGTGCAGATAAATGGAGTGACTATTGAAGATACCTTCGCTGAAGCCTTCAAGATGTATGGGTCCCGGGTGCTCATCACCGCTATCAATGAACAATGGGCCATGAATTCTGCCATAACGGTAGCAGGCTTTGGTACCTCGGTGATCATGTGTGGGTGTGAAGCAGGGATAGAAGGCACTACCACCGATACTCCTGATGGACGGCCAGGGGTCAATGTGTTAATTTTTGCGAATTCTGCAAAAGACCTGGGTGATCAACTCATGCGGAGGATTGGCCAGTGTGTCATGACCTCTCCCACATCGGCCTGCTTCAACAATCTGCAGGGAAAGAAGGAATTTGTGGTAGGAGGAGCATTGAGATTTTTCGGTGACAGCTTCCAGATCTCCAAACGATTGAACCCTACCCCCGATTATCCCAAGGGAAGGCGATTCTGGAGAATTCCTGTCATGGGTGGAGAATTCCTCTGTGAGGAGAAATTCCAGGCTAAAAAGGCTATGGGTGGAGGTAATTTCCTCATCATTGGAAAAGGAATTGAACCTGTTATCGAGGCTTCTGAACGGGCAGTAACAGCCATCCGAAAGCTTTCCAATGTGATAGCACCCTTCCCGGGAGGCGTGGTCCGTTCGGGCAGCAAGGTGGGATCGGTGTACAAGTTTCTCACTGCCTCCACAAATACAGCCTACTGTCCATCTGTGAAATCTCAGGTACAATCTCAGCTCACCGGGGAAGAGAATTGTGTGCTGGAGATTGTCATCGATGCCCTGGATATCGATTCCATGAACCAGGCCATGCACCAGGGTATTCATGCAGCCAGTACAGTGGAGGGAGTCACCCGAATCTCGGCAGGTAATTATGGTGGAAACCTGGGTAAATTCCTCATCAACCTGAAGGAGGTGATTTAGTGCTACTCAATCCCACAATAACTACTACCATCCCGGTGGTCGCAGAATGTATTTCCCCTGATATTTTTTCAGGAAAATCAGCAGATGAAATCTCTTCGCTTCCCGTATTTTACGGAAATAAGGAAAAGACCCTGGGCGATTTCTTTACCATTACAGACGATGGAAAAGATATTATCACCATTTCAGGCCCTGTTCCCACCGTGAAGTTCATTGGAAAGAAAATGACGTCCGGCACCATTACCATTGAAGGAGATGCAGGAATGCATCTGGGTGCCCAGATGAAAGGAGGAACTATCCAGGTTACCGGCAATGTATCAGATTGGGCAGGAGCCGAAATGCGGGGAGGAGAAATCATTATCCATGGAAATGCAGGGAACTGCCTGGGAGGAGCGTACCGGGGGAGCAAATCAGGCATGAACAAGGGATTAATAGTGGTGAAGGGGAATACAGGCAATGAAACAGGCGTTCTGATGAAAAAAGGTATTATTGTAGTAGAAGGTTCTACCGGTGATCTCACCGGTACAGGAATGCGGGGTGGAACTATTTTCTGTTATGGGTCACTGGGCATGAGACCAGGATCTCTCATGGAACGGGGCAGTATTGTGGTATATAATGCACCATCTCTCTTGCCCACCTTCACCCAGAATGCCACCTATAACCCCACCTGGTTGAGGGTATTCCTTCTGGATCTCAAAAAAACTCCCCACAGTATACCCATAAAACAGGAGCACATCGATGGACTCTATATACGATATAATGGGGATATATCAGAACTGGGGAAAGGAGAAATCTTTGTATTTAAAGGAAAAGAGTAATATCCTTTCTTTTATTTCTTATTCCCTTTCTTTTTCCTCCATAATTAAATAAAAATCCCTGGAGGGTCTCTTATGGCACCTGTTTCTATGAAAACCTTTATATGGTGGCAACATGAGAACACATAGGTGATTTTCATGCAGAAAATTCCTCCAAATGTACAACATGAAATTCAACAATTTCAACAGATGGAGCAGCAATATCAGATGGTGGTCACACAGAAACAAAAAATATCAATCGAATTAAATGAAACCCAGATGGCTGTTGAGGAATTGGAAAAAGAAACTGATACAGTCTATAAATCCATCGGAAGTATTTTAGTTAAAACAAAGAGAGAAGATGTGAAAAAAGAACTGGAAGAACGAAAAGAAAATCTGGATGTGAGAATCAAGACTCTGGAAAGGCAGGAACAGCGATTACTGGAAAAATTAAAGGATATGCAGGCAAAAATTGAACAAATGATCGGTTCACCAGGAGTACAGGCTGGATGAAAAAGGCAATATTAGACTTTCTTGAGCGACAGGACAATTTTCTCATTCTCATCCATTCAAATGCAGATCCCGATGCAGTGGGGTCTGCAGTCGCTCTCAAAGAATACTTACGTCTCCATCATAAAACAGCAACAATTTGTTGTGAGCATGCAAATCGCATGTCCAAAGATCTCTTAAAAAATCTGGATGAAATGATTCACTGCAGTGTTGATGGACATGTAAAAAATATTATCATTCTGGATACTGCGTCTTCTTCTCAACTGGGATCATGTGCCAGTGTACTGGACAATGCAGAACATGTGGTCGTGATAGATCATCACCGGGATTCTTCTTTCAAGGAGTATATATATTTAAAGGAAGAAAGAACATCTACAGCGGAAATTCTATATGATTTACTCCCTGAACGAAATAAAAAAATGAATCTGGCACTCATGGCTGGAATATTAACAGATACGGGTAATTTCAAATATGCTAACAAAGACACTATAGAGACAGTACACCGGATCATGGAGGAAGGTCTGGAACTCTATGAGGTGTTCAATATATTCCGGGAAGAGAAAGACCTTCCCAAACGGATTGCCATTATCAGAGGATGCCAGCGGGCAAAATTACATAAAATATCGGGTGTACTGGTCATCACCACCCGTGTGAATTCACATGAGTCAAGTACAGCCACCTTCCTCACCCAGATAGCAGATATTGCATTTGTGGCCAATGCTAAAGCAGATCGAATCATTGCCAAGGCTGCCCAGGATATGAATATTGACCTGTCCAAGATAATGAAAGAGATCGGCCAGCAGTATAATGGGGATGGGGGCGGACACCTGCGGGCTGCTGGAGCCACCGGAGAGTCTATCACAGATGCCCTGGATCACTGTGTGGAACTGGTGAGGGAAATGCTGGAAAAACAATAAAAATAATATATGATTTGGAGTCTTTCTGGTGGAGTATTCTCTCAAAATAGACCGATGAGGACATATTTCTGATGTCTGATTACGCCCCATTACTGAAAATATTCAAGACTTATGACCAACCTTTTTAAATGATTCTGTGTATTGAGAAGAGTGGTACAATGATAACAGTCGATTTCAATGAAGTTGCTCAAAAAATTGTAAGAGTATGTGCAGGAGTCCAAAAAGGTGAAACAGTATACATACGAGGTCGCTCTGACAATCTTGTATTCTGTGAAAATATTGCCTTTCACTGTAGAAAGATGGGAGCATATCCCATCTGTGAAGTTGTTTCAGATGAATATCGGTTCAGAGATTTAACAGAGAGTCCTGTTGAAGTGATACAACATGCTCCAAAACACTTCCTTTCAGCCCTCAAAAAAACAGATATTCTCTTCTCAGTAGGAGTAGAACCCCAGAATCCCCAGAAATTCTCGGATATCCCTCTCGAAAGAGAACATGCCAGGCGGACATTCTCAAAGCAGGTCGTCGATTTATTCAATACATACCCTGAGAAGCGAAGAATAGGCATTGGATTCCCTACTCCTGAGCAGGCACACCTCTATAATATCCAGTACGAATCCTTCTACACCATGTTCTGGAACGCCATGAATACTGATTACAATTCCCTGTCTCAGCGAGCCAGGATACTGGCTGACATTGTGGCACAGGGGAGTGAGGTACATATCACCACAGAAAAGGGAACAGATCTTACCATGGATATTGGTGAACGGAGAGTCTCTATTGATGATGGCATCATAGACCAGGAGGATATGAAAACAGGAAATAGACTCCTTAATCTCCCCACCGGTGAAGTGTATACCACACCTCATGAAGATTCTGTGGAAGGAACGGTGGTATTTGATCTCGCTTTCCACCGGGGAAAACGGATGGAAGAGGTTACAGTATCCTTTTCTGACGGTATTGCCACTCCCGTAAAGGCCAGAAAAGGCTTTTCCACGTTCACCCAGATTCTGGAGAATGCAAAAGGAGACCGATACCGGATTGGGGAACTGGGAATTGGGTTAAATCCAGAGGTAACAGCAGCAGTGGGATATGTACTCACCGATGAAAAGATGGTTGGAACCATTCATCTGGCTTTTGGAGAGAACCGGAGTTATGGTGGAAAAAATGAATCAGATATCCACTGGGATGTGCTGGTAATGAATCCTACCGTGACCATAGATGGGACCCTGTTACTGAAAAAGGGGGCCCTGCTCATATGAATCCAGAAGAAGATGCAGTGATACCAGGGAAAAAAGGATACTACATCCAGAGAGAAAAGAGAGAAGAGAAAGAAGAAAAAGAGAAGCAGAGAGGAGAGGTGAGAGGAAAGGATAGAGAGGGAACCTATATAAATTGAGCATCAAAACCCCTTGCATGGATATAATTAGAAAGCACACTCTCATCAATGCGTTAGAATATGGAGGAACTGCATCGGTGAAGGCAGTCATGGGTAAGGTCATGGGGGAAAGCCCTGAATTGAGAAATGATCCTGAAAAGACCCTCTCGCTCATAAAAGAAGACGTTGAAAAAATTAATGCATTATCACAGGAAGAACAGGAACAGCAACTCAGGCAATTATATCCAGATTATTTCGAGAAGAAACCGGTAAGCAGGGAAAAAGAACTTCCCCCTCTCCCAGATGCAGATCGTGTGGTCACTCGATTACCACCGGAACCCAATGGAGTCCCTCATATCGGACACGGTATTTCATTTTACTTCAATTATTATTATGCTCGCCGTTACAATGGGAAAGTTATCCTGCGATTCGATGATACCAATCCAGAAAAGGAAAGATTTCAGTATTATGAGGAAATGAAAAAGGGAATACAGTGGTTAAAGATAGACTGGGATGAAGAACATTGCGAATCAGATGACCTCCCCCTCTTTTATGAATACGCAGAACAGCTCATCAATGAAACCAATGCCTACGTGTGTTTCTGTTCCCAGTCAAAAATCAAGCGAGACAGATACGAGATGAGAGACTGTGAGTGCCGAAATCGGGACAAAAAAGAGAATCTAGCATTATGGAAGCAGATGCTGGAAGGAACACCCTATATTCTTCGATTGAAGGGGGATATGAAATCACCCGATTCACAGATGCGAGATCCCACCCTCTTTCGCGTAGTTACCAGTCCCCATCCCATACAGAAAGATGCCTTCAAGGTATGGCCTACCTATGATTTTGCCTGCGCTATCGAAGATTCAGTGCTGGGTATCACTCACGTATTACGTTCCAATGAATTTCACACCACACTGCAGAACCATATCAGGGCCCTGTTAGGATTGAGAGATCCACTGATCATCCAGTATTCTCGATTCAATGTGAAGGGATCGCCTGCCTCCAAGCGAAAACTGAGACCGCTCATCAAAGAGAACCTGGTGGGAGGCTGGGATGATATCAGATTGACCACCCTCAAGGCGCTCAGACGACGGGGTATTGTTCCTGAGACCATACATGCCCTGGCTGTGGAGATGGGATTGTCCACTTCGGAACCTGTTATCGACTGGTCTATTATCGAGGCATTGAATCGAAAAATTATCGATCCACAAGCCCATAGATATTTTTTTGTCCCCAGCCCTGTCAAATTAATAGTGAAAAATGCACCAGAAATGACTGTTCAGCTTCGATTACATCCAGACCACGATTATGGCGTGCGTACAATCAAAACATCATCGGTGTTCTTTGTCCCCCGGGAGGAAATAACAGACGAGTTCAGATTAAAAGACCTCTACAATGTTATAATTACCCAGAAAGGGGATGATGAGTATAGAGGGGAATTTGCGGGAAGAGAGGTAAAAAAAGGCCTTGAAAAGATCCAGTGGACCACAGACACCCATGTGTCTGTCACTGTTGAAGTTCCTCATGAACTCTTTGTGGATGGTGAATTCAATCCTGAAAGTCTGGAGATTGTGGAAGGAGTGGCAGAGGAGGCAGTGGGTGATCTGGCAGTGGGAGATATTGTGCAATTCGAGCGGTTTGGCTTCTGTCGGATAGATGCAAAGAATGAGAAAGTGAAAGTATGTTTTGCTCATAAATGATACCATGCTCTTTTACAGGAGGTTGGAGAACTCCACAGGAGCAGCATAGTACTGGCGTATGAACATGACAGAAAGAGATGGAGCCGGGGGTGAGAATTGAACTCACGTGAGTGGATCTGCAGTCCACGGCCATAGCCACTAGGCGACCCCGGCCTTACATAGTCTGATCTGTCCAGCTATTTAAATATTCCTATTGAGATATATTCTAAAGAAATTCATGAAGGTAATCTATAGAGATATGTTCACAGATTCTTACCCATTTTCCACCTGGTACCGTGAGCAGTATCTTCAAGATAAATTCCGATGGCCTTGAGCCGGTCTCGAATGATATCCGATAGTTCCCATTCCTTTTTATCCCGGGCTATGCTTCGTACATTGATCAGTATTTCCAGGAGATCTTCTGCAAGACCCTCCATTTCCCTGTGAAAGAGCAGTCCAAGGACATCTCCCAGTTCCAAAAAGGTCTCATAAATGTCTTTCAAGGATTGGGTATCGATTGTTCTCTCTTCTATTCGTCGATTGGTTTCCCGGGCCAGCTCGAAAAGGGCAGAGAGGGCCAGAGGGGTGTTGAAATCATCATCCATAGCGGCCTTGAATTGCTGGCGGTAGGGTGCTGTGGAAAAGGCTTCACCTTGCATCTTTTCCGATAATGCAGAGCGAATAGTGTCCATGGTGTGTAGTAACCGGGTGACTGCCTTTTCTGCTTCCTCTAAATTATTCTCAGAAAAGTCGATGGGTTTCCGGTAATGGGAGGAAATCAGAAAATAGCGGAGCGTTTCCGGGGAATAGTTCTGCAGGAGATCCTCCACGTTGACGATGTTTCCCAGGGATTTGGACATCTTCTCATCACGGATGGTTACAAACCCATTATGGAGCCAGTACCGTACAAACTGTTTTCCTGTATATGCCTCAGATTGAGCTATTTCATTTTCATGATGGGGAAAGATGAGATCCTGACCACCACCGTGAATATCTAGGGTGTCTCCTAAATAAGCCTGAGACATGGTAGAACATTCAATATGCCATCCCGGTCTTCCATCTCCCCAGGGGCTCTCCCAGGTGGGTTCTCCTTCTTTTGCTTTTTTCCATAATACAAAATCCAGAGGATCTTTTTTCTTTTCATCCACCGCAATACGGGCCCCTGCTTTCATCTGATCTATATTGATACCTGAAAGCTGACCATAATGCTGAGCCTTTTCAACAGAAAAGTACACATCTCCATCCACTGCATAGGCTACCCCTTTTTCCACCAGTTTTTCCACGAAGGATATCATGTCCTGGATGTGTTCTGTGGCTTTACAGTAAATGGTGGCTCGCTTTACATTGAGAGCATCCATGGATGTAAAATAATCGGCAATATACCGTTCTGCAATCTGAAAAGGATCTTCTCCTGTTTCCTGAGACTTATTGATGATTTTATCATCCACATCTGTGAAATTTTGAACATAGCGTACCTCAAACCCTGAATATTCCAGATACCGGCGGATAAGATCGAAGGCAACATAACAGCGGGCATGACCAATATGACACTTGTCATAGACTGTGGGACCGCATACATACATGTTTACCTGATTATCTGTGAGGGGTGTGAATTCTTCCTTTCTATTGGTCAATGTATTATATACCTTCAAGCTCATATACTCACCTTTTCTTTTTGGTTACTATTTGCATATAAACTTTCGTGTCGCATATCGCTCAATCTCTCTGAATTTCTCTCGATAATTTACAGATTAAAGGATATAAGCAGGCACAACTTTACATGAAGGAGCGGTGATCATCTGGAGACCACTGATTTATAAGGCGGGAAATGTGATTCTTTCAGTAGGATAGACAGATTTCGTTCCCTGGGACCAGATTATTTCATACCCAGGTTAAAGATAAGGTCTTCCCTACAAACATTTATAAACCAAAACCGTGAGAATCGGCTGAAAGGAGTTAATTATGCAAAGCACAACAGCTACGACCGTACTCATTATTCTAGCTGTAGGAATAGTGGTAGCTGTAACCATTGCCCTCTCTTTTCTCCTGAGATTTTCCAGACAGATGGATGGATTTGACTGGGAGCTGGGTGTCTCCTATCTGGTGAAAGAACGGGGGACAAATCGTGGATTAACACTTTTTCAGAAGCTTCTTCAGGAAAGAAATGTTAAGGGCATGATTATCAGCCGGACTTTTCCCGATAAACTTCGTCAGAATGAGATGATGAAATCGGTAAAAATGTTGTGGCTCACCCGTGAAGAGAGTCCTGAGGGAATAGATCCATTGAGCCTGGCAAAATTAACACACGTGATCAAAGAATTCATCCAGGAACAGGAAGGGGGGATCGTGCTGCTGGATGGCCTGGAGTATCTCATTCTACAAAACGATTATGAAACCACATTACGGTTTATTCAGGCACTCAATGATCTCATCATTCTCAACAAAGCCACTTTAATTGTTCCTGTTGATTCTTCAGCTCTATCAGTGAAGCAACTGAGTTTATTAGAAAAGGAAATGGAGACGCATAGATTATCCATGAATATTCTCAGATTTTTCGGAGAATGACGGACATTATTTGAGAAAAAAATTAATCGTAATCTCTCCAGGTATGTTTACATTTTGTACAGCGGAAGAATTTTGTGGCAGGTTCATCTGCTGATCGTGTCTGAAGCATCCAGTAATATGCAAGCATATTGCCGCATTTTTTACATTCCACTCTTGCTGTGGGCATCTGTTGTATTTCTTCTTCTATTACTGGAATCTCTCTCGATTCCTGGGGTTTTTTTTCAAGAGCATATTTTTCTTTTTCTTGATCACCAATATCCTTGGTATATCCACAACGGCATTGTAATTTACCTTTTTTCGGGAGTAAAAGTGTGCCACATTCTGGGCAGAATTCCACATTATCACCTTAATCCATTGCTATCCATGTCTGGGTTTTATGGATTTCTTCTATTGTTCTCAATTTGTTTATGATGAAATCTTCCAGGTCTTCACATCGCGATACTGTTATTTTTGCCAGTAGATCATATTCTCCGTAAATGATATGAACTTCTTCTGCAATTTTTCTCAATTTTTCCAGGACAATCCGTTCTGTTCCTGAAGAAACAGCACAGAGAACGAATGCTGTGACCATGTGTATACCTGTATGTATCAACCTATTTAAGGGTTTGTTAGCAACAATCTTTGTTCCCCGTATACTGTGGTAATTTTTCAGTCACATTGTACATAGTTCTGTAATTCAGCATCAAGCTGTTCTAGCAGAGAGACAATAATTTCACCGCTCTCTTTATCAAAGAAAGATTTCCATCGGGTCCTCAGTTCATCTACAGTGTGATTGGTGAGATTATCTGCATGGCATACAATTTTTTCTTCCAGAGAAAACGGGATATAATCCTTTGATCCCAATCCAATTTTTTCTGCCACTTCTTTGGGTATTCCCGCGCACACATGTCGTTCACAGATGAGCTGCAGGGGAGTACATACTCCATGTTGCTTGAGTAATCTGGCCCCTACCACACCATGGCGGATAGAATGAGTAATGGATCTTCCAATATCATGAAGCAATCCCCCAATGGTTACCAGGGGAATGGTTATCTCTGTTTCCTTCTGCGCACAACAGGCCATGGATGTTGCTTTCTCAGATACACAGATGCAGTGGTCCACTACATTTTCGGGACATCCCACCTCTCTGAGAAGAGCCAGCGCTTCATCCCTCTTCATAATGATCTGGCTCGGCCTTTCAGTTTCTCAATATAATCAGTGCTGAATTTCGTCTTTTCAGACAGTTCTTCTGTGTCAGCTTTCAGGAGATCTGCCACGGTTAGAATACCTGCAGATTCAAATTCTTCAGCTTTTTTCTTTCCAATGCCCTTAATCTGTGTTAGATCTATGTCCTTTGGTTTCTCTTCT
>AZIF01000506.1_pt1 | contig 21981 bp, 20 predicted proteins | sample 359031 | NCBI WGS metagenome assembly AZIF01 (sample SAMN02429710, study PRJNA222658) | marine sediment metagenome | biome: Sediment sample; isolation source: sample MGS-PRI from oil contaminated site at the harbour of Priolo Gargallo... | place: Italy: Priolo | collected 2011-03-08 | depth 6 m m
CCTACATCGATAAAGTCAAGGAAGGAAAATGGAATACTTTACTGGTAGATGAACCAGTTTCCTGGGGCATGACCCGGGGAACCACGGGTCCTTCAAAGATTATCCCCTATACAGAATCCGAAATCGAAGAACGATTTATTCTGGGTCCTCGCTGCCTCATGAACTATGTCAACAGGAATGAAAATACCGATGTATTTGATGGACATATTCTCCTTTTAGTATACCCATCAGAGGTGGGGATCGAAGAATGTGAGGGGATAAAACACAGCTATGGATATACATCAGGTATCTATTCTAAGCATCTAGCTGAGAAAGTTGGCTTAAACCTGGTGTATTCTGTAGATGAACTCACTCAGTTTGGAACACGAAGAGTGGAATCTGAATCACGGAAACGATTGGCTTATATTCTCAAACAAGCTGAAGATAAGGACGTGACTGCAATTATTGGCATTGCTCAGTTGATGATTCTCCTGGGAAAGGTGACAAAGAGCCTGTATGGGGTCTATCCCAAAGATATGTGGCATCCTGTATTAATATCCAGTTCTCTCCCTCATGTTCATGCACGATATAATCCAGCATTAAAGGCTCTCTACAAATACACTGCATTACGGGACATCTACGGGGCTACAGAGGGATTCTATGCTCAACAACTCGATGAGAGACCCTACTGCTTTCCTAATTATGATTATTACTTATTTGAAGTTCAAATAGGAAAAAAAATTAAAATGCTCCATGAAATGAAAAAAGGAGAAAGAGGTAGTCTTATTGTCTCTTCACATTTATTTCCTCGATACAGAATCGGTGATATAGTGAAATCATTTGGGGATGGTGGTATGGCGTGTATTTCCCGGGAGAAAAATTTCAATGTCATCAAATATTACTATGATCGGTTAATGGGTTATGCTCTGTAGGATTTTATGATATAATAGATCAGCATGAGTACTCCTAAACCCAGGAGGAAGACTGCCCAGGAATCCACGAAATCATAAATCATTCCCAGTCCAATAGCCATGAGCACTATGCCTCCAATGACTTTTCCAAATACAGGTCTTTTCCATTCGGGTTTCAGAGAGTGAGCAAGTGCGTCAAGGATTAGAACAACTCCGATCCCAGCAAGAGCCCACATGAACCACTCTCCCTGGGGAAAATACGATTGAAACAGATAGGTACTGGCAATTACAATGAGAATCAATCCTGCAAAGACTCCGCCCAAGGGATCATTTCGCCACTTTCCTTCTCCTTTGCCACTCTTTTCTCTTTCTTTTTCATCCTTTTCGTCATGTTTTTCGTCTTTTGCCATGGAGTAATTAATTAACGAATTCATATAAAGGTTTCTAGGTTCAGAACTGCTGTTCATCATGAAAATGGAATTGTCGAGATCTTACAGCATCAAAGGACTTCATTTAAAGCATAAAGTAATGACAAAAAATAAAAGGGAAATGATCTAGTGAGAGTGGAGGTGAGAATAATGGTAGGTGTGATGAGGGATATTCAGATTCTTCTTTATAAAGCCAAAGAGAATGGAAATCAATTTCTGGGTGAAGATGAAATTTTTCCTGTGGCTTTTCTTACCAAAGAGGAGACTCAAAATCAACTCTTCAGTGGTGCACATTTTTGTTTTGGATATTCGGGTATCACTAGTCCCGAAATAAGAGATGCATTGAGTCTTTTTAAGAAAAATGTAACAATATGTTTATCAGAAGAACCAGTTCCAGATATTTATTTTAAAATTACACAAAGTGGAGAAGAGGAAATAAAACCCTTCATAGAAGAATTGACAAAGAAAAATGTCGGATGGGAAACTATTGTAGAAAAAATCTTGAAATCATTAGAGAACGACAGAAAAGGATTATTTATTGAAGCAAAAAAAAGATTGAAAAAAAAATAAAGTTCATAATACGTATAGAATATAAAAATGAGGCGTGGGCTGTGAAAGTAGAAGGGGAACTAAAAAATAAAATTTCTGAAATTTCAGATAAATGGATAGAAGAGGATCCTTCAGGACAGAATGAAAGAAAAACTTCTAGAATTATTTTTGATAAGATTCATGGAGCTATTCAAATAGAGGATTTCCTAGTAGATATACTTGATAGGCCTCCAATGCAACGATTAAGATGGATAAAACAATTAGGGGCATCTGAAATGCTCTACCCAAATGGGACCCATAGTAGGTTTGAACATTCTCTTGGCACATATTGTATAGCTCAAAAGATGTTAATGTATCTCGAGAAAATTGATTCAAATTTAATCAAACCAATAGATGAGAATAATGTATTAGCAGCAGCTCTTTTACATGATGTAGGTCATTTATGTCTATCACATACAGGAGAACTATTTCTCGAATACTGTTCAAATTTAAGTGAAAAAGCACAGGAATTAAAACAAGATATTTCCATTCATGAATTCCTTGGATATGAAATATTAGGATGCAAATATTTTAAAAATCTTATAGATTCTGTTAATAATCAATATCGTGTTGGATTGGATATTGAAATAATTAGAAACATCATAATTGGGCAATCAAGAAATTTTGAAAAACAATTTCTAGCAGATATTGTACATGGACCTATAGATGCGGATAGAGTTGATTATCTTTTAAGGGATGCACATAATGTTGGATTTCCACATATCATCGATATTCATCGATTTATAAATACTATTACTATTCTAAAAAACCCAGATAAAGATAATGAAAATTATAGACTTGGAATTAATGAAAAAGGAATTAGAGCTGTTGAATCTTTATTTATTGCAAGAAATCGACTTCGTCCTGCTTTATATGAACATCATGTATCTCGAATTGGAGAAGAAATATTAATAAGAATCATGAAAGAATGTTTAGATGATCCCTTGTCTATCATGGAATTAGATGATTATGATTTATTCTGTACATTAAATAGTTGTGAAGATTATACTAGAAAATTAGGGGAATATAAGAATAGAAAATTTTTTAAAAGATTGCTTTTTTTTCAATGCATTTCCGAAACATTGAGAGATACTGTTCGTTATACAAGTCTGGATAAAAGGTTAGAAATAGAAAAAGAGATTTCAAGTGAAATTTTTGGGGAAAAAGATTGTTGTATGATGATTGTTCCCAAAACAAAGGAGAAAATAAATATTGGGGAAGTCTTTGTTCTACAAAATGATGGTAAGGTAAAGAAAGCGTCATATGTTTTAAAAAGAATGTATTCTAAATATAAAAAAACAGATACCGAAAGGACTTTCGAAGGATTTTATGATTTTGATCAGATATGTGAAACCTATGATATACGACTTTTTTCACCCTGGAAAAAGACTTATGATATAAATGATAAAAATATTGAAGAAATTAAAACAATTCTTTCAGAAATGTACAAAACAGAACCAGATAAATTTGAAGAAATGTATAGAGCTAAGCCATATTACGGATTTAGTATTTGATTTGCTTTTAATAGGAAATTTTTTTATATTTTTATTTATAAATGCATTTTTACTCTCTTATTAAAATTCTTTTATTCATTATATTATTCAAGTATGAAACTATCAAAACATTTATAATCCTGTTCCACAGGTGGAGACTGGTGATTCAATGCGCTACATACCAAATGTATCTGAAGAAAAAGAGATGCTTTCCCAATTATCTGTGACCATGGATGATCTCTTTTCAGATATCCCAGAATCCCTTAAAGGTGCAATTACCTTACCATCACCCTTATCTGATTTAGAAATATCACGTAAAATGTATAATATTGAAAAAAAGAATAAAAAAATGCTCTCTTTTTTGGGTGCAGGCTGTTATCATCATTATATACCTTCCCATATTAAGGAATTACTCTCCCGGAGCGAGTTTTACACCGCATACACTCCCTATCAGCCAGAAATATCGCAGGGTATGTTACAGGCGCTCTTCGAATACCAGAGTCTCATCTGTGATCTGACCGGCATGGATGTATGCAATTCTTCAAATTATGATTGGGCTACGGCTCTGGCAGAAGCAGCATTGCTCTGTGAAAGAGAGACCCAAACCTCTACCTTTCTCGTATCTGATCTTATGTCACCATGGCGAAAACAGGTGCTCATGACCTATGCCCCGGACATGAACATAGTGGAAGTGGGCCATGATTCCAGGGGACAGATAGATATAGAAGATGTGAAGGAGAAAATCCCGAATGTGTGTGGAATCTACATAGAGCAGCCCTCCTATTATGGATTTTTACAGGAAGATCTTCAGGCGGTGGGAGATATTACCCACGATGCAGGTGCACTATTCGTGGTGGGTGTGGACCCACTAAGCCTGGGTGTTGTCAAGCCTGAACACTCTGCAGATATCATAGTGGGAGATGGCCAATGTTTTGGATTACCTCAGAACTTTGGAGGACCCTTACTGGGCATTTTTGCCTGCAAACAGGAGTATCTGAGAAAAATGCCTGGACGAATCATTGGTATGACTGTCTCTGATTCTGGAGAGAGGGGATTTTCCATGACCCTCCAGACACGGGAACAGCACATCAGACGGGAGAAAGCAACCTCCAATATCTGCTCCAACCAGGCACTCTGTGCGGTAGCAACTGCTATGTATCTTACCACTATGGGAAAACAGGGATTACAGAAGGTGGGAGAAATCTGCATGAGAAATGCCCACCATACCATGAATCTCATCAATGACATAGATGGATTTTCTGCACCCATTTTTGATTCAATTCACTTCAAAGAATTCACAGTACACCATCCTCATTATAGACAGGTTCACAGGTATCTCTTATCCAGGGGTATTCATGGAGGGCATATAGTAGATGAAGAAACTGCGCTTTTCTGTGTGACTGAGATGCATGCATTGGAGGATATTGAATTTCTCATTGAAGTGCTGGAGGGATTCCATGTATAGACAGGCCCGATTTTCCGAGAAACTTCCCTGTGAGATGTCAGTCCCTGGAAGAACTGGATATTCTCTTCCTTCACCCTTCGGTGAGCCAGTTTCACTTCCTGAGCATCTGGAAAGAAAAATGCTGGATCTCCCGGAATTATCAGAGGTGGAAGTAGTACGACATTATACCAGATTATCAGAGATGAACTATGGTATAGATACAGGTATGTATCCTCTGGGATCCTGTACTATGAAATACAATCCTAAAATCAATGAAGAACTTTCTCGACTCTTCTCTGATCTGCATCCCCTCCAGGATCCTTCAACAGTCCAGGGATGTTTGAAAATTATGTACGATCTCCAGAACTATCTTGCTCTCATATCTGGAATGAATGCAGTCACTCTTCAGCCAGCAGCGGGAGCAGCAGGAGAGTTGACTGGTGCACTCATAGTGAAGGCCCATCAGAAAGGCAGAACAGAGATGATTGTACCCGATTCAGCACACGGTACAAATCCAGCTTCTGCCCATATGGCAGGATTTACCGTGGTGGAGATTCCTTCAAATTCAGAAGGCACCGTGGATATCGAAGCATTGAAGGCTGCAGTATCGGAAGATACAGCCGGGTTAATGCTTACCAACCCCAATACACTGGGTATATTTGAAAAAGACATACTGGAAATTTCCCGTATTGTGCATGAGGTGGGAGGACTCCTCTATTACGATGGCGCGAATCTCAATGCTATTGCAGGCATCTGTCGACCAGGAGATATGGGATTTGATATTGTTCATTTCAACCTTCATAAGACCTTTTCCACCCCCCATGGAGGGGGAGGTCCAGGGAGTGGGCCGGTAGGTGTCACAGAGAACCTGCAGGAGTATCTGCCTGTTCCAGTGGTGGAATATGATAAAACCCAGGATTCATACTATCTTCAGTATGATCTCTCCCACACTATCGGGAAGGTACAGGGATTTTACGGGAATTTTGCAGTCATGGTAAAGGCCTATATCTATACTCTGGCCATGGGGTCTGATATTACAAAATCTTCACAGATAGCAGTGTTGAATGCTAATTATATCGCAGAAAAGCTCAAAGATCATTATGAACTACCCTACAGTCCCCTGAGAAAACACGAACTGGTCTTATCATGTGAAAAAATCAAGAAAGAGACAGGAGTAAAGGCCCTGGACATTGCAAAACGGCTACTCGATTATGGCATCCACGCCCCCACTATCTATTTCCCCTTGATAGTTCCTGAGGCGTTGATGATTGAACCCACAGAATCTGAATCAAAGGAAACCCTGGATAGATTCGTAGATGTCATGATTGCAATCAAGAAAGAATGTTATGAAAATCCAGATGTGGTTACAGAAGCCCCACACAATACTGCTGTAGGTAGATTAGATGAAGTGAAAGCAGCTCGAAATCTGGTCCTGAACTGGAATACACTCAAGAAATAGATTTAGAATCCTAAAATTTCCACACCGACCAGGCGTAAAACGAGCTCTACTACCACGACACCCACAGCCAGGATAATCACATGAAGGGGCTTGAGCTTGAATCCCTTAGTATCTTCATCGAAGTAACGGATTAACCCAGCTCCTGTAGGAGGCATTGCTCCACCCTCTGATCGTTTTCTCTTTGGCATAGGCATTCTTGCAGGAAGAGCCTTATAAATGTTGCTGTACCCGGTTCCAGGTATCACTGCAGGTCATATATTATATAGAACATATTTTCTATGGTGCTCTATGTTTGACATGATCTACATACTCACACATGTGCCGTAATGCCCGGATAGCCCGCTGTACCGATGTATAGCAGGGAAATCCTAATTCTTCCAACCGGTCAACAATGATTCTGCATTTTTCTCTGTCGCCTTCCACGGCAATGAGGATTGGTTTTTTCCCGTGATATGGCTCTAAATCGGGCCATTTCAGTGAGAATCCTTTCATAGCACCAAAAGCCAGTACAATACTGTCCACATGTGAATCTTCAACAAGAGCTTTTACTGTTGTATTGAAGGCTACATCTGCTCCTGACTTTTCAATAGTGGGCCAGAGATCCACTGGATTTCGCAGGGTATGCCAATGAGGGGTAATTACTTTTAAAGAATCCAGTGAGTTCTCAGACAGTGAAGCTACTGTCAATCCTTCCTGTACAATGCTGTCTGCACCCATGACACACCCAGCTCCCGTATAGTGAGCCAGTGCCACATGTCTTCCTTCGGGCAGGGGCTGAAATGAGAAGGCTTTTGCAGACTCCACCAGCTCTTCCAGATCGTCCATGCGTATGATGCCTCCCTGTTTGCACAGTGCTGTGAAGAGTCGATCATTTCCAGATAATGAAGCAGTATGAGATACTGCAGCCCGGGAACCTTCTTCGGTGATGCCGGATTTAACCAGAAGAATAGGTTTTTTTCCCACTGCTTTCTGGGCCACCGAAAGGAAGGAGCGAGCTCTTTTTGATTTCAGTCCTTCCAAATAAAAACAGATAATTTTTGTTTTTTCATCGGTTATGAGGTATTCGAGGATATCTGGATCATCTATATCCATCTTGTTTCCCATTCCAGCAACTTTACTGATACCAAAATGTTCTTCAGATACTATAGTTTCCAGTAAAACACCAAGGAACAATCCTGTCTGGGCTACAAATGCCACGTCTCCCGAAGGCATATCTTCAATGGGGACAAAAGAGGTACAGAACATACTTTCAGTGCACATGATTCCTGTTGTATTAGGCCCGATAATACGTATACCTGCTTTTTTGGCAATTTTTAACACCTGATTCTGGATTTTTTCTCCTTCTCTGCCACCTTCGGCAAATCCAGAACTGATAATGACCACTCTCTTTACACCTTTGGCCGAGATGTCTTCCATGATTTCAGGTACATGCTGGGAGGGGGTGGCAATAACAGCCACATCCACCACCTGGGGAATGGATGAAACAGATGGATAGGCTTTCAATTCCAGAATACTGTCTGCGTTGGGGTTTACAGGATATATGGTACCCGTGTAGGAGAGATTGAGAAGATTGAGAATAATGACATTTCCAGCCTTTCCAAAAGTTCTGGAGGCTCCCACCACAGCCACACTATCAGGATTGAAAAATTTCTCCACCACATCACCTGTCGTTATAGGCCGCTGTATGGGGTGACACCGTCTGTTCCCCTCCATGAACAGGTGGCATGATCGCAGGATGCACATGATTGTGTGGGCATTTTTAATGGAGGTTGCCCCTTGACAGCAGTCACCAGCTCCAGTACAGGTTCCACATGATCCTGCTCTCCCTGAATACTTAGAATGGTAGATCCTTCGGCGCCATTGATTCCTCCCGATGCAATGGGCATCACAGTAACCCCATGCTGTTCCAGCGCCTGGATTTCGGTAATCACTTTTCCCTGTACAGGGAACATACCCACTGCCATACCCATGTCATAGGAGACTCTCTGGAACCCGGTATATGAAGTCGCATCCCGTACTGAATAGGGAACCAGTTTTTCCAGTCCCACAGGGAGTATGAACTGGATGCCTTTTGCCTGTATAGCACCAATAACAGCTCCAATTGTGCCACCCACAGGGCTTCCCAGTAAGATTGCTGCCTCAAAATTACAATCTACTGCATTTGCTCCTTTTATAAATACATCTGCGGGTCCCATCTCTTTTATTATCTCAGCAGATGAAATTTCTTTGGGTTCTCCATCAATGAAAGCAATTTCAGGTGATCGGGTTTCTGCAGGAACAAGACACAACCTGGAGGGTTCGATGCACCCGATGCAGTATTGTTCCTGTGAAAAATCTGTGAGAAGTTCGTCCATGATAAAAGATGTGGTAATCCCCCGTGCCACACTGACGATACCGTTGTGTAAAGCATGCTGGACTTCAGGTAGTTGAATCACAGCTTTTGCCAGGAGGCGTTTGGATTCCCAGGGGGTGAGAATTATCTGACATAACATGGTACACAGAAGAAGAAAATCCTTTTAACCCTTTGCATAAAAGAGGAATATGCGAACAATGGGCGAAATACTGGAAAAAATTAATCAGATGGAAACAGAATCCATGCCCCACTGGCTGCACAGGCATGAACTGGACCTCGACAGTATTGAGGCAGATCTCACAGAATTTGCTCACTGGCTTCTTTCTGAGGAATCTGATACCAGTGAAGAGTAAAGGGCTTTCATTTTTCGTGCATCTCTGTCTAGTTCAGGAGATTCACAGATGACAGTAACATCATATCCCGATTCAATACATGCTTTTGCCAGATAGCAAAAGCAGGGCTCATTTCCTTCTATGGGAAGATGCTTTTTTTCTTCTCCATTTTTTATTTCAACACCGGTGAAATGAGTATGAAAATGATTCTGGTGCCCCAGATTGGATTCTATTCTTTCAAAAAGGGAAAGAAAATCATCTGTTGAGTGGAGAGGGTGGAGAGAATGAATATGTGCAAAATCCATCACAGGGGCATGGCCTGTTGCAGCACAGATCTCTATGACTTCATCAAAGTGTCCAATAGCATTCAGTTTTCCCATAGTTTCAATACCTATCGTTCCAGCAGGAAATTCCTGAAGATTTTCAATAGTATTCTTGAGGCAGACAGCTCGATTCCCTCCCTGGGGAACCCACCCGGGATGGATGACTGTGGGGGAGGCATGCATGCAGCAGGCCAAATCCAGTGTCTGGTGGAGTGCCCGGTTCCATTTCATAAGGGAAGCATCTGAGACTGCAAAATTGAGATAATAGGGGGCATGGAGAGAAAGATCTACCCCATGGGTTTTACCAGATTCGCCAATGTTCCGGGCAGTTTCTGGGGTCAATCGTATTCCCCGTCCCATAGGATATTCCAGTGTATCCAATCCCAGTTCCACAATTCCTTTGATCCCCTTGACAGTACCCCGGGTCTTATAATCCAGAGGGATTCCAGCCACACCAAATTTCATACATAGTACCTCTTTATGAAACGTATTCAGGTAACATAATGAAAAATCAGGGATAATATCTGCGGGGAGTACGTGGGAAGGGAATGACATCCCTGATGTGTTCAAGGTCCAGTATCCATTTCAGCAATCGTTCAGTACCCAGTCCAAACCCCGAATGAGGAACAGATCCATATTTTCTCAAATCCACATACCATTCATAGGAACGTTCATCCATACCTTCTTCTTCGATTCTCTGCATCAATTCCTGATAATCATGAATTCGCTGGGAGCCACCAATGAGCTCTGAATGGCCATCAGGAGCCAATAGATCATCGTTGAGGACATAGTCTTCATTTGAAGGATCCAGTTTCATGTAAAAGGGTTTAGAGATTTTGGGCCATCTCCACACAAAGAGTGGTTTGTCCAATCCTGCAGTGAGCAAATACTCATCTTCTGTTCCAAAATCATCACCCCACTCTTTTTCGATGCCTTCTTCTTCCAATTTTTTCAGTGCCTCATCATAGGTCAATCGGTAAAAGGGAGGAGAAACCTTGTGGAGAATCTGAGGGTCTCTGTCCAGTTCCCGGAGGAGTTCGCTCTGTTCTGTAGCCATTTTCTGACACACATAGGAGATCATGTCTTCCTGAAACCGCATGTTATCTTCATTATCATAGAAGGCAGCTTCCTGTTCCAGGTGCCAGTATTCGGTGACATGTTTGGGGGTACGGGATTTCTCAGCCCGGAAGGAGGGAGTATATGCAAAAACCTTTTCCAGGGATGTAATCATCACTTCTAGATATAATTGAGCAGATTGAGACAGGTAGACTGTATCGCCATAATAATCAATGCTGAAGAGGGTAGAACCGCCTTCTACTCCAGCAACAGTGAAAATGGGGGGCCATACTTCCCAGAATCCTTCCTTCTCAAAAAATTCCCTGAGATAGGTAGTAAGATAGGAGCGTGCCTTCATGATGGTCGACAAGCGGGTACTTCTCAGGTGCAGATGCCGGTAATCCAGGAGAACATCTGTTCCTGTATCTTCCTGGAGTGGAAATACCTCAGCAGGATAGAGGCTATTGAAGTTGTCCACCCTGATTTCAATTCCAGTGGGAGCTCTTTTATCTTCACGGACAATACCTGTCACGGTGGCTACTGATTCCAGTGATATGTCGCAGGCAGTATTGAAGGAACTCTCCTCACACCGGTCTTTCTTGAAAGATGCTTGAACAATTCCTGTGGAATCTCTCAGCACCAGGAACAGGAGGTTTCCATGGCTCCGTTTTCTATGAACCCAGGCTGTTAACTCCACTTTTTCATTGGTTTTTTCCTTCAAATCACGGATGTACAACTTTTTCATAACATCTCACCTCAATTTCTTTCGTATTCTCCATAAAGTTTTAAAAGTCTTTGGATGACCAGCCTGGTTGAAGAAAATGTATATAATATTCTCACTCCTACCACTCTCTGAAGACCATGCTGAATGTATCTGTGAATGTGTAAAAATCTCCTGAAATGAAGGGGGTATGGAGAGAATTTAAATATCAGAGAGACAAATACAGAGTGAGTTTCATGTCAGGAATCATACTGGCAGGAGGGATACTTATCATTGCAGTAGTGGTAATGATAGTGGTAATCCTCTTTTTCATGGTGAGAGGAAGAAGAGATCTCCCCCTGGATGTCATGGATGATCTGGGTACATGCCTGGTTCTTAAAACAAAAGATGCAGCGACTGCTTATGCATCCTATTTAAAGATAAAAGACAAAAAAAACAGAAAAGGAATGATTATTTCCCGGGTGTACCCTGAAAAAATTTTAAAAAAGTATCCATTAAATGATTCACATATCCTGTGGTTGAGTTATGAAAAAACTGATTCCAGTATTGATCCCTCCTCTCTGGATAAATTAGAATATTTAGTACATGATTTTGTGAGTACCAATAAAGGAGCAACAGTACTGCTCGACGGAATGGAATACCTTATTTTACAGAATACATTTGAAGAAACACTGAAATTTCTTCAATCACTGAGCGACCATATCATCCTGAATGGAGCGATTCTCATCATCCCTCTGGATCCTGTCTCCCTGGATGGAAAACAGCTCTCCCTCATAGAACGGGAACTGGAAACATATCAGGTGGATCACAGACTCATGCGATTTTTTGAATAGGAAAAAGTTCGGAGATTATTCTGCCAGGTTCAGTTCAGCCACCATTAAATCTCCCATTTTTTGGGTGGTCACCTCTTTTTCTGGTTCTCCATACATATCAAAAGTATGAAACCCTTTCTCTATTACCCGGTGTACTGCCTGTTTTATTGCAATGTTCTCATTGTTCATCCCCAGATATTCAAGCATCATGGCTCCTGAGAGAATTGCTCCCAGTGGATTGGGGAGGTGGCTTTCTAGCTCGGGAGCAGAGCCATGGACCGGTTCAAAGAGCGCATAGCCCTTCTCCACATTATAGCTGGCAGAGGGAAGCAGGCCAATGGAACCAGATAGAACAGACAGGGTGTCACTGAGGATATCCCCGAAGAGGTTGGCAGTGAGTACTACATCGAATTCCTGCGGGAAAAGCAGTGCCCGCATGGAAAAAGCATCCACTAGTTCATGAGATAGATCAATAGAATATCTGGATGCGAGAGTTGATACTGTTTCCCGCCATAATTGTGAACAGGCAAGTACATTTGCCTTATCAACACTGGTCACTCTTTTTCTCCGGCATTCTGCATGGGAAAAAGCAACACGGGCTACCCGTTCAATTTCGGCTCTGGTATACTTCATAACATCTGACGCAGATTCCCTCGTTTTCTCCTGTTCACCGAAATAGATCCCTGAGGACAGTTCTCTCACCATGAGAATATCGAAGGAGGAAATGTCCTTTACCCGGCATAAAGGCTGAGAATAGAATGTAATAGGTCTTAAATTGGCATATAGGTCGAGTACATGTCTTAATTTTCCAAGAGAATCTGAAGGACGACATCTGTCCCCGTTATCTCCTACTGCACCAAATAGAATGGCATCGCAGGATGCACAGAGCTCCAGATGTTCAGAGGTGAGAGCTTCTCCATATGTATGCAGGGATGCAAGACCCACCGGAATGGTCACAAATTCGATGCAGGGAGCAGCAACTTCTAACACCTTCACCGTTTCTGCTATGACAGCAGGTCCGATTCCATCTCCAGGAAGCACTGCCACAGTGGTCATTGTCACTCATTACATCGTGCTATTATAAAGAATTGGGCAGTTACTTTTCAGGAAAAAATTCATAAAGATGAAGATTCCATATCCTGTATGAGGAATCTGATTCTCATTGGATTATGTATGGGAGTTTTATGGGGCAGTGTGGTTCAGAATGATTTTGCTGCAGAACGGAGAAAAATGGTTGAGATTCAGATAGAAGGCAGGGGAATTACGGATCCTGACACATTGGATGCTATGATGAATGTTCCCCGGCACCTGTTTGTACCGGAAGAATTACGGAATGAAGCATATGCTGACTATCCCCTGCCTATCGGGTATGGCCAAACCATATCTCAACCCTATGTGGTGGCATTGATGACAGAACACCTTCACCTGAGGAGTACGGAAAAAGCACTGGAAGTGGGTACTGGTTCAGGATACCAGGCTGCAGTCCTGGCTTCCATTGTTGAACAGGTATATACCATAGAAATCGTACCAGAACTCGCTGTTCAGGCAGAAACTGTTCTCAGGGAATGCGGGTATGATTCTGTCGCTGTGAAGAACGCAGACGGGTACTTTGGCTGGGAAGAACACCATCCCTATGATGCCATCATCATCACAGCAGCGGTGGATCATATTCCTCCCCCTCTTATCCAGCAACTTGCCGATGGAGGGAGACTCATCCTTCCCCTGGGAAATCCCCTCTACTATCAAACTCTGACTGTGGTGGAAAAGCAGGGAGATCAACTCTATACCACTCATCTGACCAGTGTACGATTTGTCCCTCTCACAGGATATGCACAGGACATTGAAGGAGAGGAACCCACTCTCCCAGATACAGAACCACCACAGCCAAAGGCATTTCTCTGGACATCCTGGGTGTTCAGGGGGGGAATCATTCTTTTTATTGTGGTGTTACTGGCAATGCTCTGGAAAATGAAAAAATTCTGACCATATGGAGGGTACGACTCTCTGGTTTGAAAATTCACTGTAATCACATGAAAAAAAGTTGTATAAAAAAGAAAGGGGTCGTAAGAAGAAAACACGCTATACCTTTCAGCACGACCCCAAACGGATGAGAGACTGAGGTTTGTCTTGGGCAAAGTCACTTCAATCTTCTCCTTTATATAGTTTTCCCCTTACATAGTCTGTTTTCATGAGATTAAAGGAGTATTTTTCATATTACTCATATAATTATTGCATGGAAGAGAGCATATACAGTCCATATACCTGGGTATGGTAGGAGAGGAGGTAATCATTTAAACTGAGGAAAGAAAGGAGAGCAATGAACAGGATCCTCCTCATTATCAGGTCAGTGAGTTCAGCAAAGGTGAAGGAAGCTCTGGAGCGTTTCGGCAGGACAAATCGACTGCACAGAGTATGGGAGATCTCGGGAGATCTCCCTCCCCTCATGGATGAAGAAGATATCTCTCTCCCAGAGATGAATGATATAGATGTGATTCTTTCCTATGCGCTGCATCCAGATATCAATTATTTCCTTGTGGAACAGTTGAAATCGTCATCCACAGAAAAGGTGCTGCTCATGCCGCATGATCACGCACCCCTCCCTCCTGGATATCATGTATATGGTAACCTGCTGGTGGGAGTGTTGAATCCCTGCTGTATTATCCCTCCCTTTAAAAATTCAATTTTATCCGAGTTTAGAAAAGAATTCGGAACTCCAGCCTTCCATATAGAAGTCAAAGACCGTGTCATAACAGATATCACAGTGATTACTCACACCCGCTGTGGTGCAGCAAATTTTGTAGCAGAGCACCTGGTAGGAATCCCAGTAGATGAATCATATACCAAGGCAGGGCTTCTCACCCAGTATCACTGTCAGTCTTCGGGAGGACCTTCTGGTTCTATTCACACTGCAGGAAAAATCCATGCAGAAGCAGTGAAAAAAGCCCTCTCTGAGTAGTCTCTTTTTCCAGGTGAGATTACATCTCATACATATGTTTATTAATGCTTATTGTGCGTAATCTCCATGGATTCAGCTTTCGAAAAAAAGCTGGACATGGGCCGTATAGAGCAATTACTACAACATTATCAGAGAGATCAACCATTGAGAATTTTTCTCTGCTCTCCTCCCGATTTCAGAAAAACACGCATTCAGAAAACACTGGAAATAATGTCGAGGAATGTTCCAATACTTCCTCTCCTCTATCTAGGTTCATATCTTGATATGCATGGAATATCAGTATTCATCAGTGAAGCTGAAACGCTCTCTGAGATGAAGAAGGAAATTGCGTCTTTTTCTCCTCACATAGTGGGCGTGACAGCCACCACCTCCCAGATTTTTCAGGCGTTTGCCATAGCTCATATGGTCAAGGTCATGGATCCTCACATCATTGTGGTGGGAGGAGGACCTCATATGACCTTCAGATATGAAGAACCGCTCATAGAGGGAGAGTTTGATATTGTAATACGGGGAGCAGGAGAACTGCCTCTCCGTGCACTGGCAGACGGCCACCCTCTCAAGACTATTCCGGGAATAGCATTCAGGAAAGGAGGGGCACTGTATTCTTTACCTCCAGAGACCCTGTCATCACAAGAGTACAACACCTTTCCCCCTCCTGCTTATTATCTTTTGGAGGATCTGGATAGATATCGGAAAAATGTGCTCCTTATTTCCAGCAGAGGATGTCCCTTTCGCTGCTCAATGTGTGCTTCCTCCCATATATGGGGAAGGCACTGGGTTTCTCAACACCCTGAGACCATGATTTCCCATCTGGAAGCTGTCCTCTCTCAGTTTCAGGGAATACATAACATGATACTGAGATATTATGATGATACATTCACTGCCCATAAACCCCGCATTGAACACTTTCTTGCCTTACTGAAAAAGAAAAAAATCCACATATCATTCAAATGTGAATCACGGGTGGATACCTTTGATAATAAACTGGCCCATGATTTAAAGACATCAGGGTGTACTGAAGTTTTTTTTGGCATTGAATCGGGAAACCAAAAATTTCTCAACAGCATCGATAAGCAGATAACCCTCAACCAGATAGAAAAAGCAGTATATGCGGCCCATCGACATGGATTGAGGGTGTGTGGGTCTTTAATGATTGGCTATCCAGGGGAAACACTACAGAATGTGCGAGAAACCATTGCCTATGCCAAGCACCTGGAGCTTGATAGAATGCAATTGAGTATTCTGACACCCTTTCCAGGCACCCGGCTCTTTACACAGGCCCAGGAACAGGGGTGGATCACCACCCACGACTGGAATCTCTATGATGGAACATATCCAGTCATGCATATTGATGGCATTCTCGAACATCAACTGGTATCACTTCTCAAAGAGGGATATCTCTCCTTTTACCTGGATCCACAGTACCTTCTCAGACAGATAAAAACAGGTCATTTAATTCAGGAAGGATATGGGATGGAGATAGTCAGGGCATTTCTCAAATATGTATCAACAGTATAAGGTCTCACCTTGTGATTTTTTTTAACATGCCAGATGATTAAAAATTCTCCCTTTTCTTTTCATTTTCAATTTCAATTGCTGAAATAGCCATACGTCATGAGGGCAATGCTCACTATGATCAGCAGTATGGGTTTCACCTTGTCATTCACTGGTAAGGGGATGTTAATGATTTTGATGAGATTCGGCACAAACAGGGCTGTAATCCCAAATATGAGCAGAATAAATCCGACAAGTATCAATTCTATCATGGTACCACACAGTGAGTACAGGTTCTCAGTATTTATAGATGTTGCATATATACATACAATATCACCCGGTACAGGAGTTTTTTTTGAACATAGGCATAAATGTATTACCAATGAAAAAGAGGGTTGAAAATAAGTGTGTCTCGCCCTCTCCATCATCACTTTATCATCTATTGATTGTTGTGTTATGTAGAATCAGAAACAATATATACTGGTACAATCCTCCTAATATATGGACAGGGTCATTGTCATTGGCGGAGGGATAAGTGGTCTCTTATCGGCATGTGCCCTTTCTCGAGAGGGTAAACGAGTCCTGCTATTTGAAAAAGGCCATCTGGGCAATGTTGTCAGATCGTATTCTGTTGAAGGTGACTCGGGAGAATACATTGTGGATACCGGTCCTCATATCATCACCCGATTGACTTCAGGACCATTACGACAGCTCATGGATGCATATGTGGATACTAACCCTGTGTTCATCCCTCATGGTACCTATTATCTCAGGATTAATGATGGGTATTACCAATTTCCATGGGCATTAAAAGATATTGCCCGATTTGAACCACTTACCAGAAAAGACAGATTTCTCCTGCTCAGATGCATCATGGATGGAATTCTGCTGAGGGATAAATCCATTTCGGTGGCTGAATTTATCGCTCAATATGATCTCACTTCATCTGCCGGAAAGCTGGTGGATGCGCTCTGTTATTTTCTAGCAGGTGTGCCCATGGATAGAGTTCCCATACAGCGATTCTGGGATTCTCAACAGGTAAAGGATGGGGTAACAGATAATACCGTGAAAAAAATTTTTAATCTCTTCAACCAGGGATCCAGACATGACCAATTTTATCCCCGGGGAGGAATACAGACCATAACAGATTCTCTCGTAAAAAGTTTTAAAGGTGAAATTATACAGCAGGAAGTGATTTCCATCGATCCTGACCGCAAACACGTATTCACGTCAGAAACAGACTATCCTTATGACCTGATTGTCTACTCAGGAATGATGAAAACCCTCTCCTCATTGGTGGACCTTCCTGCAGAATACAGGAATATGACAGACAATCTGGAAACATCTCGATCCCTCACCCTGTGGATTGGTACCCGGGATGAAGTGGTCACCAGGAGAGGTTCAGAGATATGGGTGGATACAGATCCCCCCTGCTGGATGGTGCCGACCTCACTATATGATCAATCCCTGGCTCCTGAAGGCTGTCAGCTCCTGGGATGTGCTTTTCCCTTTATCCATCCCCAGAAGGCAGTGGATGCTGTCATGCAGGTATTTCCTGACCTGGATATAGATATGCTTCATTATCAGATACTGCAACCCGATAAGGCTGCCTGGACCACTGCACCTTTTCCCCCTATAACTACACCCATCCCCCATATATATGCGGTGGGCACAGATACGGTCAAAAAAAGTATGGGCATTACCCGCGCATCCTATTCAGTGCTTGCCCTGCTGGAAACATTGAGAGGTGAAAAGAGACTATGACGTTTATCATCCTTACTCCCAGTCTGGGGTGTCCCGCTCTGCTCCAGAAAGAGGGAGCTTTAGATGTACTGGTGCTGGCTACAAGCAGAAAGATTCACCATGAACTTTCCCATCTCACCTATACCTCATGGAAGGGAAAAAGAGAACAGGGATTTGACAGCCAGGATTTTGAAATTCTCCCCTTTTCACCCTCATGGTATCATGTATCACCATATGTGCTTTCTGCATATAGAAAAAAAGGATTGAAATATCTGATGAAAATACGGATTGCCACCTCCATGAAAAAAGGGCTTTACGAATTACATAACTTACATTCTCCCTCCATTTCAGATAGTATCGGAAGGATAACACCTCCTTCCTATTCTCCGGCTCCCTTACCTCCGGATGGATGTACCAGGTGTCGATTTTTCACCAACGATCCTGTAGAGCTTCACCATCCTTTTTATGTAGGAAAAAAACCATATCTCAATATTGCTCACCTATCAGACAGTCATCTGGCAGCACGAATGTGGATGCTGGAGGAAAGGTGGGATGCAAATTACGAGAATGTATGGGAAGCATCTTCGCTTTCGGGGGAGAAACCAGGTGCATTTTCCAATTATATTGATCACTTTCAACACATACTCTCCTGTATTGCAGATGATGACCATGTGGATATGATCATTCATACAGGAGACATCACTGATTATAACAGGGGATATGATAATGCAGAAGGAGAAAATGATTTTTCCAGGGATTATTATTTCAACAGGAACTGGCTCCTTTTTTATGAAATCCTTCTGCACACCTACAAAAAACCTGTTTTTACCATACTGGGAAATCATGATTATCGGATGAATCCATATGCACCTCATCCTCAGTTATTTTCCAGGAGAATTAGAGAATTTTTTAACATGGCACCCACTGTGAACCTCACCAGAGGAGAGATGAATACCCTCCATGAAGACCCCCATGCTCTACATGTGTTAGAAAACCATCTCATCACCGCACCCCAGTCAGTGCAGTGGTATTCTCTGGTGATTAATCCGTTATTGGACTATCAGGTCTCCTATGGAAACATGATGTTCATGATGCTGGACTGGAGACGCTGGGAAGATCATGAACGACGAACCCCCTGGGCCAGGAGAGTCATCTCCAAGACGCAATGGGAGATGCTCACAGACTGGCACAAAACAGTAGTGAAACGAAGAAGGAGAGGAAAAGAAGACATCATTTCTGTGGTGGCTTTACACCCTTCAGTTTTCAATCCTTTCCCCGAAATGGGTGATGCAGATCTTTCTGGTACTGCATCTACACATATTTTCTATGATAGTACCTTACTGGACTCCTATGATGAGGAAAAAGACCTGGTAGATGGCACCTTTCGATTGAGAAGAACTGAATTTATCCGTTTGTGTCTCGGAAATGCTGCCTATGGGAGGGATAATGATTTCCATGCCATACCGGAACGGGGTATAGATATCATCCTCACCGGACACGCTCACCGACAGGCCCTCTTTCAGATAGAAGGCGACCATGTAATATTGAGAAAGAACCTCTCAGAACTTTCTCCAGGTCCTCTCTTCTGCAATGCTCCAGCTTCAGGACCCATAGGCATGAAAAATGAGGAAGGGGGATCTGAATACATCCAACTGGCCAAGCCCGGGTATTATATACTCTCCTGTGAACCCCCTCTCTCGGTAACCCACAGAGAATCACAGATAGGAGACATCCGTGAGGAAGCCCGACTCTCTTTTGGAGAAATTCAGCAGGGAAGGGGATTTGACATTCTGAGCCAGGGGAGCACAGGATTGAAATCTCGCAGGGAATTCACCTGGCAGATATCAAATCGATGTGAGAACTGTTCACTGACCAGAATAACTATCTACACAGGGTATGATGGAGATATGGAGGTCAAAAAAACACCCCTGGGATGGAAATATAATCTGAAAAAGTGTGAGAAAGGATTGATACTGGTCTGCGAGGCTCATGATCGAGGACAGGGGATTCTCTACTCAGATTCAGCAGAATTACAGATCAGAGCGAGAGATGAATCTTCAGAGAAAATAGGGCAGGTAACAGTGTCATGGGATATGGGTTCTCAGGAGTCTTTCCCTGTATGTGTCCATGTTCCTGGTACGTGATATTACAGCCACCAGTATTTCACCTGGCACAATTCTACTATACCCTGTCCTGACATATCCATGGGGGTCCCCTGTACCAGTGCTTTGCCTGTAGTTCGAATGAAAAAATTTGACCATGCAATGTGGGAATAATACGTGTGTACTGTATACTGTCTGAAATCTGTAATAGTTGCAGTGAGAGAAAAGGAATCGTTATGGGAATGAGTTTCATGGGTACCCTGGGCTGTTATTTCATTTTTTAATACAGATGGGTAGTCTTTTTTTCTGAGTGCTTCATACAGTGAGGAAGGGATATGGGCACCATAGGAGGGAAAGGGAATAAAGGTTTCATCTGTGTAGATCCAGCATTCATCAAAGAAATGTACAGGAATTTTCAGGGATGTTATCCGGTAAAGATCCAGAACTGCACCATTATCCAGATGGATCATCATGAAGAACCATTCCGAGGGCCAAAAAACAGGAAGCTTTGACCAGTTTCTTTCATACCACCCACGATTTCTCCTGTCATGGGAGGATACAGACTCCCCTGATATGTCTCCTTCAAGGATTACTGAAACATCTCCAGAATGAAACCACCCCCCACTCAACCAGGGAGAAAGGGTTCGAGAAGCGATTGATTTTTGCGGTGTGTTGATGTTCATGGTCACCTTCAGATCCAGTTGAGGTGTGGCGAGAGAGAGGGCATAAGACGGAAATGTACCTTCCACAGATCCAGTGGACCCTGTAGCATAGGTCAGCGTATATGAATGAGGATATGAGTGAATCCGTCCATGAGTATTGAGCACATAGAAGCCTTTATGGGATAGATCTGCTGGATTTCCTGCCAGAGAATACTGGGTACCGCGGAATGAAAGCCATCCCAGACATCCACAGGCAGGATGGGATTTCACACCACCTAAGACCATAGTTAATGGGTCGTCATCTATGAGGACCTCTGTTTCATAGTGAAACCATTCTTTATACCCACAATATCCGTTGCATATTCCTGTGTTGTGTAGTTTTGGGTCTTCCTGCTGGTAATTCATACATGTCACCCTGTGCGTACAAAATTGGTTTTATTCTCATTATTATTTTCATTTTACCAGATTCTAGACAATCAATCCATCAGAAATTACCATTTCATTCGGGAACGGGTCATGATGCCAAAGGTATCGATGGGTATCCGTTTGTGATTGATGATGACTGATCCTGCAATTCTGGAAGCCATTTCCCAGTAATGGGCATCCACCAGCAACCCCTTGAGAATCTGTTTATGCTGGTACCGATGTCTAATAGGATATACTTTCAAATTTATATCGGATGAAGAAAGGCTGCAGGTTTTCAGGATATGTTCCTCATCCACCTCCAGGTCCACATCGGGATCCAGGTCCATCCAGTGCCCGTTTGAGTACATGACCGCATATTTGTAATCATATCCCGAATAATCACCACGGGAAATTACGATTGAATACTTTTCTGCCAATGCCAGCACCCAGTTCCAGGACGTATTGCGGGGGAAGTCACAGAAGGTATGTTCTCTGCATCCATGAGTATTGATTTCATAGGTTCGACCAAAAGCGTCCAGGGTCCCCGTCACCGAGTTTTTTGCATACAGCTCACATTTGAATTTTTTGTCCCAGAATGCTTCAATGAGATTCTGGGGACTCTCCGGCGTATAGAAGAGATCGGCTGAAAATTCAGGTGTTTTGATCTTTAATTCCCATCCACCGTGCTCAAATTTTCCCAACACTGAGGAATGGCCCCAA
>AZIF01000543.1_pt1 | contig 21585 bp, 21 predicted proteins | sample 359031 | NCBI WGS metagenome assembly AZIF01 (sample SAMN02429710, study PRJNA222658) | marine sediment metagenome | biome: Sediment sample; isolation source: sample MGS-PRI from oil contaminated site at the harbour of Priolo Gargallo... | place: Italy: Priolo | collected 2011-03-08 | depth 6 m m
CTATAGATTTTTTACAGGAGATTGGAGGCAGCGGGCTCATCGATACATCCATCGAGTTACCTGTAGCTGAAAAGGATGCACATAAGATTCCCCCCAGTTATGTTCCCTTCCGGAATTCCATCTTACTCTCCTTCGCCACAGCCTGGGCCGAAGTCATCTCTGCTGAAGCCATTTTCTATGGCGCCAATTCAATAGATTTTTCAGGATACCCTGATTGCAGGCCCCGCTATTTTAACGCATTTCAGGCACTCATCGATGTGGGAACAAAAGATGATACATACATTAGATTACATACTCCCCTGGCCACCATGAGTAAGGCAGAAATCGTAACTCGGGGTATTGCATTACAGGTTCCTTTCCAGTTGACCTGGAGCTGCTACACAAATCCTGACATGGCCTGTGGCATATGTGATTCCTGTAGATTGCGGTTGAAAGGATTTAAAACAGCTGGAATTACCGATCCTATCGTGTATCGTTCATGAAGATTTACGCTATTTCCATGAGCACTTCATCTTTTTCTACTTTCGATCCTGTATCGATTGTAATCCTGGTAATTTTTCCAGATACGGGGGCCCGTATTTCATTCTCCATCTTCATGGCTTCCAGAATACAGAGTATATCTCCCTTTTCTACTGTATCTCCTTTTTTTACCAGCACAGTGAGAATTTTTCCGGGCATTATGGCAGTGATGATTCCTTCCCCCTTCTTTTCCACCTTTGGTTTTTCAGAGGATGTGTGAGGTGCAGTACCAATGCTGTAAGAATGAGAAATACCATCGATCATCACTACATCCTTTTCAAATTCCACAGCATACAGAATACCATCGACCATGATCTGACCATCTTTTTCAGATACTGTATAGTCGTGCCCATTGACATTCACCTTCGTGCCTTTCACCTCTACTGTATAGGCTGTTCCATCCAGGATCAGGGTCAACTGAGACAGGAACACCACCCACTCCCCGGTCTCGATGATGCTATCCATGCAGAGATTTTCTCCCCTCCCTCCTGCAATTCAATTTTTCTTCTCTTTTTCTTCAGTAATGCATAGGCTACTGCAGCAACTTCATTTCCTGTATCTCCCCCTTTGGTTCGGGCCTGAAAAAAGCTTCGAGCAACCTGAGGAAATAATGCATAGGAGATTACATCTTCTTCAGAGTGAGCAAGGTCACCAATTTCCTCTCTGGCCTGTTCCCATCTTGGATCTAGTAAATCTGCCGGTCTACAGGTGATGGGTTCCTCATCTCCTATGGCCAGATGTTTAACCTGCTCATCGATAGTACCCGGTGGGGTTCCATAATACCCCCTGATATACTGACGAACTTCGTGAGGAATGGATGCATACCGTTCACCCAGAAGCACATTGAAAGTGGCCTGGGCTCCCACAAACTGACTGGACGGTGTCACCAGCGGAGGATATCCCAAATCTTTCCTGACTCTCGGAATTTCAGCTATCACATCCTCGAATCGATCTTCTGCGCCCTGTTCACGTAACTGGGATAACAGATTGGATAACATGCCACCTGGAATCTGATAGGTGAGCACTCGAATATCCACACCGGGCAATCCGCTTTCATATGCCTGATACTTCTTTCTGATTTCATTAAAATAAACAGCGATATCTGCCAGAAGCGTGAGATCTAACCCAGAATCTCTGGATGAATCTCGAAGTGATCCCACCAGACTTTCTGTAGGAGGCTGCGAGGTCTGGAGAGCCAGTGAAGAGATTGCAGTATCGATAACATCTACACCTGCCTCTGAGGCTTTTATACAGGCAGCAGAGGCCATGCCCGATGTATAGTGAGTGTGAAACTGAACAGGAATAGAGAGTGCTTTTTTCAATCTCTTGATTAATTTATATGCAATATACGGAGAAATTAATCCACCCATGTCTTTTATACAGATGGAATCTGCACCCATTTTTTCCAGGGTCTTTCCTTTTTCCACAAAATTTGATATAGAATCAATAGGGCTGATAGTATAACAGAATGATGCCTGCACATGAGCACCCTCTCGCTTGGCTACCTCCATGGCCCACTCCATGTTCCTCACATCGTTGAGTGCATCGAAGATTCTGAAAATATCGATTCCATTTTTCTTTGCCAGGATGATAAATTTTTCCACGATATCATCAGGATAGTGTTTGTATCCCACAATATTCTGTCCCCTGAGCAACATCTGGAGGGGTGTCTTTGTAATATGCTGTTTTAAGAGCCGTAATCGCTCCCATGGGTCCTCATTGAGAAATCGCATACAGCTGTCAAATGTAGCACCTCCCCACACCTCCAAAGAATGGTATCCAACTGAATCCAGCTTCTCTGCTATGGGAAGCATATCTTCAGTGCGCATGCGGGTGGCAATGAGAGATTGATGGGCATCCCGCAGACAGGTTTCTGTAATTCTAACAGGCTTATCCATCCTTGGATTATCCATACGATTGGGAGAAATACCTGATCCTTTATATATGTTGTCATATGGAAAGAGCACGGAAACCGGATGTTCCTGAATACCTAAGGGAGTCTGTGCCCCCTTTTACTCCTCCTACAGGATGGCCATGGAATTTCAAAATTCCACATTTTCCATTTTCACTGCATATTTCCTGAATATATCTGGGCCTCGCAGGTCATTCTGGTGAAAGCGGCTTTTTGGAGATGATAAATTTACATGAAACAGCACCCTGAGCCATGCATTCAATTTCCTTCACTTCGTGATGTTGTTGTGAAATCCATTCCATCATTTTCTCCCAGAATCCTACAGGGGGCCAGCAGAGACAATTCTGTGAGGTGAGATCTCCACAATAAAAACAATTCTGTATTTCTATCTGAAAATATGCATCATTTTCGGTGAGGATGTGGGGGACATTATACAACTTTTCAGACTCTTTGAGAACCCGCTTCAGGATAAATCGTATCTTTCCTTCATCAGACATGAATTTTGTCATCACGCCTGCAAGCCCGAAAAGAGTGGGTTTATTTTCCAAGGCATAGGTAAAAGTCAGCCTTCCCCATCGCAACAGTAGGGGACGCGCTGCTTTTTCACCGAATAAATCAATAACTAATCCAATTGCTCTCTTGAATTTGTCCATAGGAAGAGTGGGAGTATCGTCATCGGGGGGGAGATTATCGATATATGCTTCCAGTCCTGCTTTGGTTAAAAACATGTTGAGGCCATGTTCACCTATCTGTTCTTCCACGCTGTTAAAAATAATTCGAGCCAGAGAGCCTGGGATTTTATGTTCCTCCATAGTAGCACCATGTCTCAATACTCCCATGTGAATAAAAAGATTTCATTTCTCACTCTGCCCTTTACAGTATCTTATGGAAGAATACATTTTCTTTAAGATTTCCTGCAGGTTCTCCTGATCAATTCCAGAGCCCGGTCTTTCTATGAAAGAATGGGGGGTTGTGTAGTTGAAGAAACTGATACCCATCACATGATAGAGTATATTGAGTAATTTCCTGTCCTCACACCTTCAATAACAGTATCTTTATCTCCTTACATGTTGTAATCTTACCCTCGCAGAATCCTTATAACAGAGTATTGTGAAGGATAGTGTGTGATCTGATGAAACATACGTATGAAGTCAAAATTACTGTCCTCAAACGATTCCATCCCCGGGAAGTATTTGAGGTAAGCCCTGTCACACCGGTGGAACCTCTGGAGGCCTGTGGACTTCTGCAAGAAGGAGACGAATATGTCAGTACAGGAGGGACCATACCCCAGACATTTCCCTGCACCAGTGCCTGGATTGCTCTCTTCCCCTATGTGAGAGCACTTTCATTCGGAGGAAATTTACCCTGGTTCCAGGAAGAGGGATTTTCTATCACCTGTTGTCCTGATGGCTTACGACCAGTAGTCTTTAAAATTCAACGCCAGGATTGATATCTCTTCATGAACACAGGAAGAATAGGAACAATTTTAGAGATACTGGAGAATAGAATGGGGATTATTCTGTTTAAAAGAACGATATCCATAACAAAGAGGAATCATCACGCATAATCCCACGATCCATGCAATATACCCCATGATCAGTGACCCTCCCAGGGGGGTCCATGACAGCATTCTGTAGACATAGAGATGTACAATATAGAAAAATAAAGGAACTTGTCCTATACTGACAATTATTTTCATAGGAAGTACAGTATGTAGATGGTTTTCGAAATGAGAATGTCCTGCCAGGGCTATGGACATGCCTCCCAGATTCCACAGTAAAAATACCAGACTGGGTGGATATTTAGACATGAGCATGAAATCGCGTATTCCTTCTCCCTGATATGCTATGAGATTTCCGTATCCTCCCCCCAGTCGAACTATTACCCATATTGCAAGAAAAATGATACCCATGATGTAAAATAATCGGGTAATCTTCCCTGGATGTTCAACAATCCATACCCCACATGCACATCCCAACCCCAGTACCCCTATCCAGGGCAAAAGGGGATAATTGACAAAGAGCCATCCACTGGTATTTGGTTGGAGAAAAATTTCCAGAAAAACTGATTCATTTTCCGGCAATAAGGGAAGCCATTCCAGAAGAAAGGGAATCATGAGCAGAATGAGAATAGAACTTGTGGCCAATAGTGAAAGGGGAATTTGACGCACCCAGGCCAGGATAATGATTCCACAGCCTATGCAGGCCAATATACCAAAATATGTTACAGCATACCCGGATGTGAGGTGCTGGAACGATCCGAATCCCCACACCCAGTTAACAAGAGCGATTTGTAGCACAAGAAGAATGCATCCCCGAATCAGTAATTTACTCGTTATCTGAGCTTCAGACAAGTGAAATGATCTCCGTACACCATATAATGCAACACTGAATCCTGCCAGAAAGATAAAAGTGGGTGCGCAGTAATGGGTGATAAATCGAGTAATAAAATGAACAATATCGGGCAGTATTTCTGGGCGCATTCCCTGATACCCTTCTGCCACTATATGGGTGTAATTGAAATACATTGCATGATCCAGGGCCATGAAAATCATTACCCATCCTCTGACTGCATCAATTGCAAACAATCGTTCTCTCATGGTATACCTTTTTTCCTTTCTATACCTCACATTATATCAGAATATGTGTTGATTTAAAGAGATACTTATATGTTCTATGATTCCTCGAGATTAAAAAGATTTGGATACGTGTATATCCATACACATTTTCTATAGCAAATAGGATACCCGAATATACCCTTGTAACTGTATATCTATCATATTCACAGAGAGAGTATTTCGATTGTATTCAAAAAATGTGTATCTTTCTTTTCATACAATGTATCCACAGATATATATGCATTATTTCATGTCATATAGTATGACATATGTGATAACTCACTATCAGGATACATTCATCACTGAGCAGGTTCGAATCGGCACTACAGTCACCAGAGACTGGTCTTTCTATTTCCAGACCCCTGTTGATCAATTGCGGCAAGTATATTCCCGGCCAGATTTTGATCCGGAGACCCGTCATTACTGCCTCAAAGACAATACAGTGGTAGGATTCTGTACCTCTAAAATAGAAAAAGAGGATACAGAGCGAGCTTCTCTAGAATTTCCTCTGGTTTTACCAGAACACAGAACAGGAGAATCTCTGCTCTTTGAGAGAGCTGTGGAGGTGCTCTCTCAGAAGGGTGTCAAAACTATATACACACGAGTCAGTGACAAATGGGGAAGAACAGTGCAGATGGCAGAGAAATGGGGATATACTGCTGCTCATCCTCTCTCTATCCTATACAGTATGGATACAGAATCTAATTCCTTTCCACAGATACAAAAAGAAGATACAGTGACTCCATATGACCATGAGAGAGATTTCCAGGAGCTCGTGACCATCTTTGCCACCCATTTCAACATGACCCCTGAAGAGGCTCGTGCCAATTTTGAAGCCCTGGAGAAGGCGGGAGATACGGTGATAGCCCATCTGGTCATACGGAACAATGAAACAATCAGAGCACGAGTATTGGCATTGCGTGATGAAGAAGATTCCACACAGGCGCGTGCTGGAGCAGTCTATGTGACAGAATCCTATCTCTTGAATCCTTTAATGATAAGTATGATTAAAATATGTAAAGAAAAAGGAATACGAACAGTAGTTGTTCCCCTTCTTGGTGACCAACTCGCTCAGAAAGAAAGGCTCATCCCCTTCTATGAATCTCTGGGATTCACCCATGCCTGCACCATAGATATCTATGAAAAACTTATCTGAATGAGATTCTCCAGGGAAGAAGGGAATCTTGATTCTTTCTGGAGATTCAGGGTGTTATTTCCGATCTATCACCGAAATCTCCATGACAATATGCCCCCATCCCTCACAGTGAACACCCACATCGAAACACCCTGCACGCTTAAATCGCATCTCATTGGGATCAATTCCTGCATAAAGAAGTTCATTGGACGCAAATATGAGCATTTTTACAGCACTCAATGCATAAATACAGATTTTTTTGGGACATAATGAGGTTAGGAGATTGCCCACTCCATCGAAGTAGAATTTATCTCCTACTGCATGCTGACTATTACATCCCTGAGATTCCACCACTTCTATAATGATTGTCTTTTTTAATAATTCTGGTGCTCGAGAAAGCACCTGAGTATTTCGGGGATTATTTCTGAATTCAGTCATTTCTTCCTTTGTATATCCAAGATGATTCCGCATCATATTCCATGTAGATTCATCTATTTTCATCCTATCACCTCTCTAAACCCTGATATGAGAAGGGTTACGATATTTCAGTAAATACCAATACTGCTTCTCCTTCTGCATTTTTCAGGGTGAGCGTTGTACCTTCAATCTCATAATATGCAACTGACTGCAGGAGTGAAAAATATACAGATTCCTGTTCCATGATGCCTGGAGTCATACAATACATCTCTGTCATAGCCAGGGTGTTCACGGCAATGGTGTTCTCATGAAGGTCATATTCGCCAAAATAATGGTTACACCCCCCATTTCCCTCCACCTCATTCTCAGAAAATCTGGCTGTAATTTCGCTGCCTGGTACCACATCTGTCATGACCCCGGAAGCATTCCTGTATGAATCCAATGTCCACATTGTATCCTCAAGAGATGTTGATTGCTGACCAATACACCCTGCTCCTATCAAAAGGGATATGCAGGATATAAGTGAAAATAATGTTCTTTTTATCATATCTTCACCTCATACATGGATAGAGAGTGATTCTATAAATAGATAATGAATGCTGTAACATCATAAAGAACTGACATGCTCTTCATCAAGCTATAGGTTAATAATTACAGAATATCTATAAGATATGAGGACACATCATTCTTCAGGTGATGCAGTGTCAGAAAAAAGCATAATAGAAATGACTCCCATCCCCAACACCCGCTCCTCCCTTATCAGAGATTATGGAAAACTGGGAATACGAAAAGGAATGGTAATCCTGGTGCATTCTTCTCTCAGTGCAATCGGATGGGTGTGTGGGGGGGCGGTAACTGTGGTGCACTCACTACTGGATGCAGTATCTCAAACTGGTACCGTGGTAATGCCCACCCATTCTCCTGCATATTCGAATCCAGAACACTGGAAAAATCCACCCGTTCCTCAAGAATGGATACCTCTCATTAAGGAAAATATGCCTCCCTTTGATCCTGCCTACACTCCCAGTACTATGGGAAGCATTGCAGAATGTTTCAGAGATGTTCCAGGAGTCATACGCAGCAATCATCCCCTGCTATCCTTTGCTGCCTGGGGAGCAGCCAAGGAAAAAATTATCAGAAATCACTCTCTAGAGTATGGATTGGGTGATAATTCACCATTGGCCCGAATCTATGAGCTCGATGGGTATGTTCTCCTATTAGGTGTTCCCTATAGTAATAATACTTCCTTCCATTTGGCAGAATACCGATCACATATCCACCCCACCATATATCAGGAAGCCCCCATTACCCACTGTGGAAAGAGAGAGTGGAACCGGTACCGGGATATTGATTATTCTGACAGTGAATTTGAGGCAATTGGAGATGCATTTGAAAAGGAAGGATATGCTACCAGGGGAACTATTGGATTGGCAGAATCACGATTCTTTTCACAGAGAAATGCGGTCGATTTTGCCCTGAAGTGGTATGAAACAATCTCTTCATGAGTGGAATCAGCATCTCCTGGTCATGGTCATTCTTTCCTCTGTGAGCCTAGCCCTAAACCGAAATCTTTATAAGGTAATCGATTAACACCCATCTATGAACATGCAAAGAAGGGATTTATTTCCAGGTTACTAATTCTTTTTCCTACAGCGTAGCCCTTCTTGCAGATTTTTGGAGGAATTTCTATGAGTGAAGACTTAGGCATAACCATCAAAAAAGAGGAGAATTTCTCTGAATGGTATAATCAGGTGGTACTGAAAGCAGAACTCGCAGACTACTCTCCTATCAAGGGGTGCATGGTTATCAGGCCCAATGGGTACGAGATCTGGGAGAAGATTCAATCCTTTTTAGACAGACGAATTAAAGAAACAGGCCATAAAAACGCCTATTTTCCTCTCTTCATACCAGAAGCCTTTTTTAAAAAGGAAGCTGAACATGTAGAGGGATTTTCTCCTGAAGTTGCCTGGATAACTCATGGTGGCGACCGTCCACTGGAAGAACGACTGGCTATCAGACCCACCAGTGAGACGATCATGTACGATATGTATTCAAAATGGATCAGAAGCTGGCGCGATCTTCCATTATTGCTCAATCAATGGTGCAACATCGTCCGTTGGGAAACCAAGATGACTAAACTGTTCATGCGAACACGGGAATTCCTCTGGCAGGAAGGTCATACTGCCCATGCCACCGAAAACGAAGCAGAAACAGAGGCCCAGAAGATGCTTGATGTATACCGGGAAGTGTACGAAGAACTCCTGTCAATTCCGGTAATTGCAGGATTGAAAACAGAAAGTGAAAAATTCCCTGGTGCTGTGCACACCTTTACTCTGGAAGCATTAATGCCTGATGGGAGAGCCACACAGTGCTGCACCTCCCACAATCTGGGTCAGCATTTCTCACGAGCCTTCAATATTCAGTTTATTGATAAAGATGAGGAAAAAAAATATGTGTGGCAGACCTCCTGGGGACTGGCAACGAGGTCCATATCCATCGTTATCATGATGCATTCAGATAACAAAGGATTGGTGCTCCCTCCCAAAGTTGCTCCCGTTCAGGTGGTGATCATACCCATTATTTTTCAGGATTCGCAAGAAGATATCAGTGCTGTTGCTCATACAATAAAAGATAAACTCCAAGAATATTCTGTGATCATAGACGATCGCCAGGAGTATACTGCAGGCTGGAAATACAATCACTGGGAAGTGCAGGGTGTACCCCTCCGTATTGAAATCGGTCCCAGAGATGTGAAAGCTAATCAGGTGATCATGGTACGGAGAGATACAGGTGAAAAGAGTGCTGTTCCTATGAATCAGGTCCCTCAGAAAGTGAAAGAGCTTCTTGAAATCATACAGACAGAGCTCTTTGAAAGAGCCCATCGCTTTTTAGATGAAAATACGGTGGAAGCAAAAACGTATGAAGAGCTCATGCAGTATATCGATGAAAAAAAGATGGTGAAAGTCAACTGGTGCGGATCTGAAGAGTGTGAAGCAATCATAAAGGAAGAAACTGGTGCATCATCCTGCTGTATACCCTTTGATGAACAGGCTGATGGATCCTGCATCTATTGTGATAAGCCTGCACAATATATAGTGTATTTTGCAAAGCACTATTAATTTTTCCTTTTTTTCTTTATACAATAGATCATGGAAGCAAATATCAACCAATGCCAATCTATATATAATTTTTTAATGTGTTTAATTAAAAAAAATAATACCAGTACAGTGCAATTTCATCGGTGGAGGGGTTCAACCCCTTATAGAGATAGAAATCCACCCCCTCCAGAGTGAATCCGAACGATTCATAGAGAATACAGGCTGCTACATTATTATTTTGTGTTTCCAGCATTATACCTGGTAATTTTTTTTCTTTAGCCCATCTCTTGGCTTGTTCTAACAATGTTACACCAATACCCTGCCTTCGATAAGCGACATCTACAATTAGATCCTCAATATAGGCATACTTGTTCCAATTTTTTCGAATGATTATCTGTCCCACAACATGATGATCAACATATGCAAGAAATATGGCTCTATCGGAATTGGAAATATAAGATTTCAGGTCTCTCTCATCGATGTTATATCGCTTCTCATATGGACATACATCCTCTCGAGAATAGGTGATCCTGTCATCTTCGATCTGAATATGAAGGCGAGAATCGATAGTGAATACCCCATTCACCTGATTCACATCTTTGATTTTCTGTCTATCCAGTTCTTTAATAATGATATCCATTCAATCTCACCTCAGCAAAAGAGAATGAAAACTATTTCTCATTTATGGCAGCACAATCCATGTATACTGGATGGTATGGACCCACAACCATTTTAAGGATATCTCTAAATCATTCATATGTTTGGAGCTCAGTCTGAATATTTACCTTTAAAAAAGGTCATCATGCATACTCCCTCCTGGGAAATCCAGTATGTTACTGAGAAAAATAAGAGTGAATTTCTTTTCAGGTCCCCTGCAGATTACAGAAAAATGCAGGAGGAACATACCGCCTATATCCAGTTTCTCACAGCGGAAGGAGTAGATGTCATAGTTACACCACCTACGCTGTGTCCCAATCTTGTATTCACCAGGGATGTGGCTTCTGTAACACAGAAAGGTGCACTGCTCATGCGCCCTCTCTATCCTGCTCGGTGTTTTGAACCCCTGTATTTAAAAAAACTCTTTGAGTCAATGGGAATTCCCATTCTGAATCTCCATCGGGGATGTGCTGAAGGAGGAGATCTCGTCTACCTCCATGAAGATACCTTGATGGTGGGATTTGGACCCCGGACCACTCTGGAGGGAGTCATGGCCATATCAGAAGCAGTGTCTGATGTGGTAAAAAGGATTCTTGCAGTTCCCCTTCCTCAATTTCGTGTTCACCTGGATGGTGCACTCATGTTCCTCGATAAAGACCTCGCTGTTATACATAGAGAATCGTTGCTGTTTCCGGCAAAAATCCTCCATGAAGAAGAGCTTGTATTGGTCCCCGATTTTTTGACAGATCTGGGGTATGATCTCATCGAAGTGACTGATGAAGAAGTCAATAATTTTGGACCCAACATTTTCGTGGTCAAGCCAGGTGTTGTGGTATCCTATTCCTGGAATACCCGAATTATCTCTGAACTGGAAGAGCGATCCATAGAGGTGTTTGCTCTTGAGGGACATGAACTAATCAAAGCAGGGGGAGGACCCCATTGCATGACCTGTCCAGTCTTGCGTGAAGGATAAATTCCGATCCCATAATTTTTTGAAAAGAAATATCATTTCTCCATTTTCTCCATGTCTTATGAAATGTAAAGGTCGTTACCCTGTTCTACAGCTCTTTAACCAAAGAAAAAAGGTCGGGGTGTTCCCTTCAGAACTCAAATCAGGTGGAGAGAACATACCAGACGAACCACATGATTTGGATTTCCTTCTAGGTAGGAGGCATAAGGAACACCCCTACACCCTTTTACACCTCTTAATCTATATAAGCTTTTCTGACTAATCATTAACTTTAACATATAGGTATAACCGAAAGCTTTATATAGTATTGATTAGCAATAATGATTAGCTGGGATATCCCTCCCCCCATATTCTTTCCTCCCATGAATCGAACACTCCCTGAGGGTGTTAAACACGCATCACCAAAATGGGGATATCCCACTCTCGTTCTCTGAGGTAGGAGGAATGGGGTCTAAGATAGGAGGCGTAAGGGATCACCCGGGAAGGGGATTATTCCTTCATCCCCTTCTTCTGCTGGGTTTTAAAGATTATAAAACGCTCATCTTCTGAGCAAATGCAGTATATATGTCTACTGCTTTTTCTATTTGCCAGATATCCACACATTCATTTTTCTGATGCGCCATTTCCATTTCTCCAGGCCCCATGATCACCGTGGGTGTAGGAGAATATTTAATGGCTTCAGTCGCATAATAACAGGTGCATATACCCAGAGAAAGATCAGAAAGCAATTTTACACTGGAGTCAGAAGAATCTATAGATATGGGAGGAAGATGGTATTTTTCCTGTAAAGAAAGCCCGGTCATGGCTTCCATTTTTGTTATGACCTCTTTTCTGGTCATGCTGGGTGGATATCGTACATCAAATTGAACGGTGCAGCTATCTGCTGTGACATTTATCTGGCGTCCTCCTTCTATGAGCCCGATATTTATGGTCATACCGTCCTTATGAGTATAGGGTCTGACAGAGGTGAGATGATGAATCATGCTGTAAATTGCATTGTCCCCAATCCAGGGCATGCTGCCATGAGATGGTATCCCCTGCACCGTCCCTTCCAGCCACAGTACACCCTTTTCTCCCGTCCCCACCTTCAATCCAGTAGGTTCTCCCACCACAATGATGGGCGCCTGTTTAAGCTGGGGAAGGGTCGCCAGTGCTTCTGCACCCTTCATGGTCACTTCTTCATCTGTGGTGAATGCACAACAAAAGGGAACATCATCTTTTAGTTTTTCAGCTGCTGCTATCATTGCTGCGCATCCAGACTTCATGTCGCTGCTACCTCTCCCGTATAATATTCCATCCTGTACTGTACCCTGTTCAACATCCCAGTCTCCCATGCTCACCGTATCCAGATGACCGGAAAAAACAATCCCTCCTTCACCGAATTCTGCCAGCAGGGCAGGAGTTTTTTCTGGACCACACACCTGAACACGGGCTCCCAGATCACGGAGTATGGTTTTCACATGAGATAAAATAGGTTCCGCGTGGGTATGACTCTCTATGAGAATTAATTCTCTGGTCAGCTCTACAACATCCATGTCTCAACAGGTGCAAAAACACATAAAATCTTTTCTCATTCCTCACTACACAATTACATCATGATGAAAATGAGATGATAAAAAGATAAAAAGAAAAATGATGCTTAAAGTGCTTTTTCCACAATTTCCACGATGTCTACCATCTTCATCTTGGAACCCATGGATTTGATGGCTGTATCGATGTTCTGATAGCAGAAGGGACATGCTGAAACCAGGGTATCGGTACCGGTATCTTCGGCTTCCCGTATACGTTCAGCCGCTGCCTCTGTAGCCCAATCCAGGAAAGCTGTTCTCACGCCACCTCCAGCACCACAACACCAGGAATCCACACCGTGTCGTTTCATCTCCACCAGCTCCACTCCGGGGATAGCCTTCAATACATTCCGGGGTGCATCAATTACATCATTGTGCTTTCCCAGATGACAGGGATCGTGGTAGGTTACCTTCATATCCACAGGTCTTTTGAATTCCAGGGTCCCGTCCTGTATTAATCTATCCAGATACTGGACAGTGTGGAGAATTTCAGGCTGGATATCTCCAATTTCCGGGTAATCCTGAGAGATGGTCTTGAAACATCCGGCACAGGAAGTGATGATAGTATCCACACCTAATTCATTGAATGTTTTGATATTGTCGGTGATGAGATCCATGGCCACATCGCGTTCACCCATTCTCAGCAGAGTTGAACAACAGCATTTTTCTTTTTTTCCTAATATCCCAAAATCAATGCCTGCTTTATCGAGAATCCGTGCAGTATTTTCGGCCAGTATTTTCATATTGGGATCATATGAGGCAGTACATCCCACATAATAGAGTACTTTTCCTCCCTTCCGAATATCGGGTACATCCACATCCAGTTTTTTTGCCCAGCGGGCTCTCCCCGATCGGGGTTGCTGCCAGGGGTTATCATAACTCTTAATGGACGTGACCAGCGGTTTATGAGCAGGCAGAGAACCAAGCTTGGCTTCCACCAGTTTTGCCCTCATGGCTTCGTAGATTTCCACGGTGGGAATATCATTCTCACACTGTACTTTGCAGTTTCCACAGCAGGAGCATTTATAGAGAATATCTGCCACATCTTCATCCAGTTCCAGTGTGCCATCCAGGTAGGCTCTGATTATCTGCATCCGCCCCGATCCATAGAATGCTTCCCATTCCCATTTCTTTCCACCAGGACATCCTTCTGGAAATCCTTTATCAGGTTCGTCGGTCCAGGTATCCTGACAGAATTTACAGTGAATACAGGTGTAGATGAATGGTGCATAATCTTCTAACTGTTTCATGTTATCCCTCCAGTGTGTTCATGTTCAAACTGCCCGGGTGCATGATACCATTGGGGTCCAGAAGGTGTTTGAATTTCAAGAGCATTGCATAATATTCAGGTGCCCGTTCATACATCATGGGTGCATGAATGAACTTCCGTGGCCTGTAATTTAACCATCCACGGTCCAGGAACACCTCTGAAGTATCTTTATCAAATTCATCGACTGCCTTTACAGATTCCGGATCCTGTGCATTATAACAAACAATAGGCATACCGATACAATCCCTTCCATTTTTAATCGAAGCCACCCAGTAAATGGGATCGAATCCATATTTTGGCATGTATTCCTCACAGATATGGCAAAATTCAGCAGTATCCTTCCATGGTAAGTACCAGGTGATGAACAGGAAACCCCCTCCATGGTCTTTTGTTCTCTCATATGAAGCATAGGGAATGGCAATTTTATTGGGTTTTTTCAATCGTGTGGCCTTTGCCTTGGGATGGATGGGCAATACTTCGGTACGTGCACCTTTCTTCTTCCAGTCTTCCACAATGTGCTGGATAGTCTGCTGCTGTTCTGTCAATTCTGCCTCTGTCTTTGCCCAGATTTCAAAATTCATCATATAACGGGGAACATAATATTTTTTCTCTCTCCAGGCATCGATATCCAGTAATCCCTGCTTTTCAAGTTCTTCTTTCTGTCGAACTCCCGGTACCAGCCACCATGGCCCACCCTGTACCATGACACCGATTTCCTGTTTTAATACATCCAATGACACATCCTGGAGTTCTTCAGGTGTTTCAAACCCCAGCAAGACAATGTCGGTATAGGGCATGTGGGGCACAATCTGGGTAGCCAGCTTGGTAACCACACCCATGGTCCCCTGTGCTCCTAAGAATAACCCGGTCATATCAGGACCAATACCCCATCGGTAGAAGGGTTTAGCGCCGGGTAATGCCCAGGATCCAGTACGGACGATCTCACCGGTGGGTAACACCACTTCCAGACCCAGTACCAAATCTGCCTGTGGTCCGTATTTCGAGGTGACCACTGAAAATCCACGATCCAGCGTATTTCCCATAACACTGCCCTGAGAAGGAGCTCCATCAGGTATTGGTGGTACCCATTCTGGATAATGCTCCCTGAAATATCCCCAGATTTTTCCATTAGAAACACCCGGTTCAACAACCATGTACCGGGAATCGGTATCCACTTCCAGAATTGTATCCATCCTGGACAGATCAAGGAGGATTCCCCCAGGAACAGCGGGTGTTGCCGTACCTCCACTGAGTCCCTTTGATTGAGGAGTTACAGGAATTTTATACTCATTAGCATACATGAGAATTTTCTGAACTTCATCAACAGATTTGGGGCGAATAACGATATCTGCTACTTCAGAATCCAAATCCATAATGGATTTTGCAAGATATGAGACTCTAATTGGCTTAGAAGTTGTGACATAGTCATCTCCCACTATCTGTGCGAAGGCTTCAACGTGCTTCTGATCTATCATACTTCCACCTCTCCACACCTTTTAAAGTATATTTATAAAGGTTTGTAAATGGTTTAAAGGGGGAGCTATCTTTTAATCGGGAACAGAGAGAACGAGAAAGCCTTAAAAATCCTCTATCATTTTCCCCACTCACTGAAAGAGAAACAGGTATACTGATTACAAAATACAATGAAAGATTCAGGGCTTGAAGTATACGCAATCCTTATATGGCCAAAAAGCCATTGATTTTTCATGCCTGAGGAAGAAAAAGTTGCTCTGGAAATTTCTATCGTCAAGAAACGAAAATATATTACCTCCACTCACAGCATCAATATTGATCATCTCACCGAAGCCGAGGTGGATGAATTCTCTAAAATCCTCTACGATAAAGCTGTCATGTTATTGATCAATTACTACCCCAAGGGTCAGATGAAGAAGGAGCCATCTCCATGAGAGTCGGATTTTACCAGATGAATCCTGTGATGCTGGAGGTGGATATCAATGTGGATACTGCACTACATGCACTCGAATCTATCGATGCTGATCTGATGGTGCTGCCAGAATTTTTTCATACAGGATATGCATTTCAATCGAAAGCAGAGGTAGAACAGGTAGCAGAATCTGTACCCGGATACACCACAGAAAAACTTCAGGAGGTTGCATCTGAAAAAGACATGATAATTGTGGCAGGCATGTGTGAGAGAGATCATGATACTTTCTATAATTCTGCAGTCTCTGTCAGTGAAGACTCTATACATACCTACAGGAAAGTCCATCTGTTTTTAGATGAAAAAAAATATTTCACACCAGGAACAGAATTTTTTGTCTTTGATTCTATCGGGATCATGATCTGCTTCGATTATTTTTTCCCCGAATCGGCAAGAACATTGATGTTGAAAGGTGCCCGGTTGATAGCCCACCCTTCCAATCTTATTCTGCCCTACTGTCCGGATGCCATGGTGCTTCGAAGCCTTGAAAACAGAGTGTTTTCAGTGACCTGCAATCGAATTGGTAAAGAGCGAGGTCTGACTTTTATTGGACAATCTCAGATCATCGATTCCAAGGGGAATATACTCTATCGAGCTGGAACAGATGAAGAAATCATCACCAGAGAGATTACCATAGAAGATGCAGATTCCAAATATGTAACCCAGAAAAATCATGTACTCGAAGACAGAAATCCCGCTGCCTACCATATAATAACATCACCGCTGTCATCTGAATGATTATCTCGATTTTTTGATTCAATCATTGACAAAAGGCTTATAAAGTTAAATCATATCACACAGTGAGGCGGGGGTTGCCGAGACTGGTCAAAGGCGCTGGACTTAAGATCTATAGAAAAAGGGTAAAGCCTTTGATAAGAAATCCAGTTCAGAAGTGATCCGTGGGTTCAAATCCCATCCCCCGCACCTTCACTACTTCTAATGGAAAAAAACACAGTGAATTAGTTTCTATTTCTGAGAAAGTGATAAAACACAAGAATAAATTTATTAGGCTATCTATTCTTTCAAAAAAATCGAGGTTGGTAGGATTTATATGAATCGATGAGAATGATATACATGAAAATCTGGATATTTTTCCTGGGGCTCTGTATTGTAGGATGCATAGAACAGCAACCAGAAACTGAACATGTTGGAGAAATAACCCCACTGGAAGATTTTTTCGTTGTCGATCTGGGGGTGAAACCAGATATCCATATTTCTGAATGGAATCTGGAAATCACAGGGCTCGTGGATTCTCCTGCAGTATTCACCTATGAGGAAATTCTTTCCTTTCCCCAGGTCACCCAAGTCACATATCTACAGTGTGTTATGGGAGGGTATGAAGCAACAGGAGAATGGACAGGGGTCCCCTTAAAATTTCTTCTTGAGAAAACTGGATACTCTGAATCCACTGTTTCTGTAATATTTTATGCAGCAGATGAATATACCTCCAGTATTCCACTTGATGTCGCATTACAGGAAGATACCATCCTGGCCTATGAGATGAATGGTGTTACTCTTCCCAAAGAACATGGATATCCCCTTCGGGTAGTGGTCCCCAATAAATTCGGATATAAATGGGTAAAATGGATTATAAAAATAGAATTGGTGGATTATGTATACCAAGGATACTGGGAATCCCGTGGATATTCAGATATGGGAAATATAAAGAGTGATCCAACCTGATACATCATGCGATCCTGAAAAAATGCATTATTCTCTTGTAGATCTCTTCATCGCTGAATCCCTTTTCTCACATGAATACTTAATATAAACTACTTTACATTGCAAAGCTTTATAAAGGGTAAAGTTTTATAAACTAGAAAGGTGATTACATGACACAAGAAATAGATTTAAAAGCACTGGAAAAAAAGGCCTGGACATCCTATTTTGATGATGGAATTCTAGACATTACGGTAGGTCTTTTCATTCTCATTTTCGGAATAGGAATGACCACACGGTTCACCTATCTGGCAGCCCTTTCCTGGATGGCCATTTTTTTCTTTGCAGGAGCAAAAAAATCAATAACATTACCCAGAGTAGGTATTGTGAAATTTAGCTCAGACCGGGAAAAGAGGATGAAGCGCGAAACTTCCTTCTATATGATTTTCTTCATCATAACTGCAGTCATGGGCCTGCTATTTTTCATGGGATTGACTATGGATATATCACAATCCATCAGGACTCTGGTAGGAAATCTAGCTTTACTCACCTATGAAATGATCATAGGAGTAGGTCTCTGCTTTGTTGCTTACTGGAAGCAAATACGGCGATTCTACTTATACGGTGCCCTGGTTTTCATTCTGACAATCAGCATTCCGCTCTTTAACATCCCTCTAACAGAACACATGCTCTTTTCTGCTGCATATCAGTTTATCATCACCGGAACACTCATACTCATTGTGGGTCTCATCGTCTTGATTCGATTTCTCCGCAAATACCCTGAAAAAGAGGGAAGAGAATATGTCTCTCGATGAAGAAAGCGATTTCCAACATATTTCCGACATCGATAAACTCATTCACGAACCTTCCCGATTGGCCATATTGACACAACTGTATATTGTTGATAAGGCCGATTTCCTTTTTCTTCTTCCTCAAACTGGTCTCACTACAGGGAATCTTTCCCGTCATATCAGCAAACTGGAGGATGCTGGATATGTGAAAGTGGAGAAAGAATTTCTCGGTAAAAAACCCCATACCGTAATCCAGTTAACAGAGAGGGGAAAAGAGGTGTTCAGAAAATATATTATGAACATGAAAGAGATAATGAATGAATTATCAGAAGTTGAATCATAACTTTTTATTTTTAACTCTTTTTATCTTTTAGCCCTATTCTATATGAATTACAATTCAATAAAAATACAACATGGCTTCATATTTATTATTAAAAATTGAAAATGTCCTTTATAAAAGAGAAAAAAAGGAAAAAAAGTTAGAGTTGGCCTATGAGATCCTGAGCTGCAGAACGGGTAGCATCTCTGTCCATACCAGCAATAATGAGAATATCACATCCGCCATAGGGGGTCATAATATATTCCCATTCACCAGGAGATGTTGCCCAGTCCACTATGGATATGCCTTCGTCAACGAGTTGTTTCACTATGATATTGGCGACCGGTCCTCCAATCAGGACCAGGTTGTAGTCACATACAGCTTTCCACCCAGCAAAGTCCAGTTCAGTATCTAACATGACCAGACCAGTCTCGTCGATATCTACAGATGAGATTTCAGTATAATCCTGTGTCTGAACCTCTTCCATGAGTGTATCGTAATTGATTCCATCCCCATCTCCACAGGTGAACAACACATCTGTCACCTCTATGGTGAAATAGGGGGGGTCTCGTGGGTAGGGTCCCGGTACTGGCCACTTGTATTCACACCCTGGGGCACACATCTTGTCGCATAGAGCGATATTGATTTCAACAATATCCTGACCCGCGCCCATCCACAGCACTGGATCTTCGATATCATAGAGATCTATACATTGAGCTCCTACAATCATTGTTCCATCAGGGTTTCGACAGTCGTTAGTGTTTGCACCATCTCGATCGAGATCATTTATTTCAGGGAACACTCCAAGCCCCATGAGATTGTATTCATATCCTGCATGACCATCATTGTTGTCCAGGAATCCATCTCCAATGAACATGCCGTTACCCACCATGGCTGTCCACCAGAGTAATCCTTGCTGTGGCCACCACCCTGTGCCTGGAGGTTGGTAGAGATAGTATCTATCCACATTGTATGCATCCCAGCCAGATTCATAGGCATCCAGGAACATCTGATAATTGTTGGGTTCGGTGATCCAGGGATCGCAACAGAGATGATTATACCACACTTTCTTATCTTCCAGCCAGTACACTTTAATTTCGATACCTATGGTACCCTGTGCTCCAATGAAGGTTTTAACACCATCGATGACAAACATGGGGACTACAAAAAGGTACCAGGGATCTCCTCTGTTATCTGTGTAATATTCCCACTGTCTCTGTCCCCAGACATCCTTTTCAGCCCGCCCCACAATCCATTTATTGTAGTAATCAGGGCCACCCTCTCCATCGTAATCATAGGCATAGAATTCGTCTTTTACTCCCTTCATTTGTAGATTTGGTGAGAATCCGTGTTCGGGGTCCAGTACCATCCAGAAACTTTCTACTAGCTCCCCATCCTTAGAGATTTCGAACCATGCCTTGTTGTGATCCACATCTGCATCCATTAATTCCACAGTATAGGGTCCAAATTCTAAGGGTTCATGCTTATAGAGATAGACCTGAGGTTCGAAATAAGGGTGTCCTGTGACCAGATAGGGGGTATTAAAGAGAGGGCCCAGTTCTCCTGTCCTGTCATTTAAATCCAGTACAGGGCCTGCGTCTACCACTGTGTATACCGTATTGAAGAGTTTGAATTGAGGAAGCATTTCGTAGTAGACTAGATAGGGAAGTGGAACATAGAAAGAAAGGTGTCTCTCATAATCGAGGTCAATGATATGCTCTCCAAAGGGGTGATTATAATCCATAACACATTCAATGGTTGGAGGGACAAATATGTTATCGGCCCGGTAGATCAGTCCGGGAATGGCGTACCATGCCCAGAGATTCTGGAAGGCGAGATAGTCCCACATGTTGTACAGGTCGATATCTCCACCATACAGACAGGCAACGCAGTCAGAATATTCAAATAACATATCGGTTTGGGTGTTATAGAAATCGTCAAATCGGATCTGGATTTCTTCATGGGTTTCCCATGGCTGGAAGTGTTCATCTGCATTTCCCCAGAATGCATTATAGTAATCATCGAAATACCACAGCGAGCCCAGTGTGTAGTTGATAGGAGTGTTATTGAGTTCCCATCCCAGATATGGGCTTGCATCGGGTACATCCACTGTGGGGAATCCAAGCGCCCATAATTGTGTTGTGGTAGCTGTGAGTCCACCGATCCAGGGTGTTCCTGGCGGGTATCCCCACACGATAATAGGATCGATATTTTCATGCACCGCTTTATAGGTTTTGGTGAACGTGACTTCACCAGGTTTTTCGATAAAGGTCATGGTTCCAATCTTTGCAGCTATTATGGTGGCCGATACCACATCCATGGCAGCGGCTCCTCCTCCCACTACAATAGTTACATTCGGTTCTCCAGTTTCAGGGTCTATGAAAAAATCAGTGGATGGAACATTCTGAGCAGTCACTGCGCCTGCTAATGTTGCTCCCAATAACGCGGCTCCAGCCAATACGGCCCCGATTTTTTTCATTTTCATTTTTCTTTCCTCCTGTATTCAATTATTAAAGTACTATATTATCATTTTTCGATGTATTTCAGATCATTGGCATATATATCCAACGAACTCATAATTATTACTTCCAGCAATTATATAAGCTTTTCTATTGATTTGCTATTATTAAATCTAGTTTTTAAAAATTTTTAGCTATATAAAACGGGAAAATAAATTTTAAATATACTTTATAGATAAATATAATATATTA
>AZIF01000086.1_pt1 | contig 20840 bp, 35 predicted proteins | sample 359031 | NCBI WGS metagenome assembly AZIF01 (sample SAMN02429710, study PRJNA222658) | marine sediment metagenome | biome: Sediment sample; isolation source: sample MGS-PRI from oil contaminated site at the harbour of Priolo Gargallo... | place: Italy: Priolo | collected 2011-03-08 | depth 6 m m
GTACCAAGAGGAATATCTTGGGAAAAGGCATATATCATAAATGAGCGAGCCAGTGCAGGGGAGAAAACCACTCCGTGAGAGCGAGCCATATCAAATGAGAAAACCATGGGTAATGAGCGAGCCAAAATCGATGAGAAAACCAAAGATTGAGAGCGAGCCAGGATGAAAGAGAAAACCACTGTCCATGAGCGAGCCAGTAAACAGGAGAAAACCAAATTATACGAGCGAGCCAGAAACTGTGAGAAAACCACTGTATTTGAGCGAGCCAAGTAAAATGAGAAAACCATGTATAATGAGCGAGCCAAGGCGGGAGAGAAAACCACTCCGTGAGAGCGAGCCACGAGTATTGAGAAAACCTGAAGGGGTGAGCGAGTCAGAGAATACGAGAAAACCAACATGAGGGAGCGAGCCAAGTAAAATGAGAAAACCACGTATAATGAGCGAGCCAGGCCTCATGAGAAAACCATGTATAATGAGCGAGCCATTGACAAAGAGAAAACCAAGAAAAGTAAGCGGTAATTTTCAAGAAATAATAAAAGGAGGTAGTCGTGCATTTATCATTTATAGTTAAAAAGCAATTAGGTTGGTTGGGTTTGTTGTGGTATTTGTGGTATCGAATAAAAAGTAAGATTCGGGGAGGTGTGTATGAATAGAACCAAAAAAAATGAGTGTTATAGTTGTATTTATAAGCGTGATGTTCCAGGAAATGCTCATATTTCTTGTATAAATCCTGATAGGGATATGGCTGGCAGTGAATATGGCGTAAAACAAGGGTGGTTTATGTATCCATTATGTTTTGATCCAGTTTGGAAGATTAAACAATGTAGTAATTATAAGGCAGTCGAGAAATGAAGTAGTCTATCAATAAAAAGTGAAACTAAATAATAAGGAGGACATGAAATGAAAGACGAATTAAATATGGCCAAAAATATTGATATATTAACAGATGGTATATGTAGTGTATTAGATGGTATGTCTAATGCGCTAACCAAGGAAAACGTGAAGTTATACAAATCAATCGTAAAGGAATCCCCATTAGAAAAAATAACTGATTACGAAGAGTTCCACGCAACTTTTATTTGTCCATTTGCTAATTTTGCAAAAGGGTTTATTAAGACAGAGATATCTATTAATGATGATATTGAGTTTATACTTTTGCATTCTCAATTTATTGACTCACATTTTTCAGCGTTGTTTGCTAAAATAGAAGGAATGGCGTGCTGTGCTGATAAATCAAGAACAGTTATCGAATCGTTATTAGACTATTTTTTTACTGATAAAGTAATCAAATTTGATTATGATCAAGAATATACTTTCCATTTACCAAATGAGATTATGACCACCCATGACGATATTATGAGGTGGTATACCGCACTTAAGAATTTGTATTATGGTTTTCCAGATTTGTACTTGAAAGCTTTGTATTCTTTAGTAGAGAGAAAATAAGCGTTGAATGTATAGGGGCAGATAATGAAGGTAAGCAACAAAGAGAAACTGGTATCAAGACAAGTATCAAGACAAGAAGTTGAACAGTGGCTTATTGATAGTATCCCTAGTATTACGCCATATCAAAGGGAGTGGATTAGGCAAAGCGGTGTGGTTGAAAATGCGCCTTTCCGATTTTGCAAATATTATGTTAAGCCAACTTTGTTTTGGCGGTTGTTCAGAAGTGTTATTATAAATTTGCGGAATTTGGAAGAATGAGTTTTGGGAGATGGAATGTTCCGAACATGAAAATTGGCAAGTTTTTTGTAGCGAAACGTGCCGTAAGGATTTTCATAAAAATGAGGAGGAAAAAATATGAAACATGGCGATATTTATAGGTGGGAATATAAACAAAAGGAATTGGGAAAACGTGGAGTTTATCCGTATTACGCAAAGTCATGTATTGCAATATATGACAAGTCTATAGATTCATTGGTTGACACCTATTGGCAAGATGGACGTGGGAAAACGTTTAGTAGGACTGTGGCTAAAAATTTCTTAGATTTAGTATATGTTGCAAATTTGAACGATTTAGAACCATGCGATAGGGCGATGTTTAATAATTACGATGATAAGGATTGCACAGATATATCTCACCCAAACATGACAAACAATGGTTTTTATATAAAAATGGGCGCTAAACAGAGTATTGAAAAAAAAAGAAAGGTGTTGGTCGATCGCATGAAAGATGCTGAAAGGAAGGTGCGACATTATCAAAAGGACATAGAATATATTGCTGGTTTGTTAGATAATTTGACTAATGATATGATAGTTTGATTTGCAAGGAGGAAGAGATATGAATTTATATAAGATAAAGCTTAATGATGATTCTTGTTGTTATTCTATTGGTGAGAATAAATATGAGGCTTTAGGTAGGTGCGATATTGGTGGGTGTGTTGATTATACAAGAATTAGTTTGATTTGTGAAATAGAAGAAATAAAAGGTATTGAAGAGTATAGTAAAGTTAAGAGTGAAAATTTAAGGGAACTATTAGTTGCTATTATTGAGAGTATTTTAGATGAATAGATTGTTGTCGGGTATATTTTAGGGTTGAAATTAAAATTTTGGATAGGATAATGGTGGACAAAATAACGCCAAGTTTTTTGTTTGCAAAAAATAAAATTCAAGGCGATTGCAAATGTTTTTTTTGTGGCGTAGATTGCAGCAATGAATTTCTGGTTGAAAAAATAGTAAAAAAAACATTTACAAATCGTAATTTAGTAGCGTGTCCATCTTCAGAATATGTTTGCGCTAATTGCGTGGCGACATTAAACGAAAATATTGACGTTCAATTATGTACTGGCGAAAAAAGATCACATCAACGTGTCCGCACTTATTCTTGGGTTTTAACTGAATCTGATAGTATAGCATATACAAAAGCGCATATTCCCGAATTGCGAAATATATGCTTAAATCCACCGGCCCCACCTTTCGTTATGGTTCTTGCGGATAGTGGCAAAAAACATCTTGTATTCAGATCAAGGGTTAATTTTGATCGTAATATTTTTAGGGTAACATTGGAAGAAGATTTAATTAAAGTTGATGTTGTCAAATTAAAAAATTATATAGATTGCTGTATTCCTATTATAGCTTCAGTTGGGAAAGTTGTGGCAAAAGATTATGAAAATGAAATGGTTAAAATCAGCATACAATTGGAGAAATTAAATATTGATTTATGCGAGGAGGTGATAGAAAAATTTTTGCAATGTGATGATAAGCAATTACTAAAATTGGCGATTTGGTTATCGCCTAATAAGGAGGAATGTCTTGAATTATTTAAGCCCTGATGAATTTAAGAAAAAGATATTAAATTTAAAAAGTTTTGAGCAAGAAGATGATATGATGAAAGCATCTGTTAAAATGGAAGCTGTTTTATTTTGTTCCATGTTGCCAGAATTTTTCGGAAAAGATTTAGATCGTTTAACTTTGTGGACAAGAATAGGTTCGGCAATTGAAACGTCTATTGTTAAATCTAATTATGATATCGAATTTTTTGTTAATTTGTGTCTTGAACATATAAAAGCTGAACATTCACAAGTTGTCACACATGAAAAGCTACAGGCTTTTGTTGATGGGAGTTTGGTGAAAAGTGATGAATGGAAAAAGATGTTTTTTAATTATCTATCAACACGTCATTTTTTGGTTATAGCACAAGCTCGTTCGATATGGGAAAAGAAGAAAAAGGAGAGATTATGCGAAACGAAAAAATAACATTATTATATGAAGTGCTTTCGCCTCTTACTCACATGATGGGAGTTGCAGGAAATGAATCATTGATAAATCGAGAACCTGTGATGACATCTTTTGGCAAGAGATTTGTGCCTGTGCTTTCTGGGAATTCAATTCGACATAATTTAATTAGGGAATCAGGTGTTAATTATATTTTTGATCTTTTGAATATTGAAGAATTATCGAACATGGATCAATTGAATTTTCTATATACGGGCGGAACATTATGCGAAAGCGCAACAGTTGGCAGTGTTGAAAAAGTAAAAAAAATGTATGAGACCTTACCTTTGTTTAAGCTACTTGGTGGGAGTTTGCGAAATCAAATTATTGCCGGGATGATGATGGTTGGTCGTGGCGTAATGATATGTCAAGAAAATTTATGCAGATTAGAAAGTATTTTCTCGAAAGAATATTTACGAAATTTGCCAGAGAGATTGTTTTCGGCTGAGATGTTTGTCGGTAATTATCAATATACTCGTGGCGATGTTACCCGACAGAAACAAAATAAGATTGAAACTATCCCGAAAGATACTTTATTTGAAGAAGATGAAAAAGAAAAAAAATCTAATTTGATGATATATAATGGACAATCTGTAATCAGCGGTGCAATGTTTGTAAATGATTTTATTTTGCAAGATGTAAACGATATTGATATCGGGGCTTTTTTTGCTTCGATATCACATTGGCAGGAAACAGACAGCACATTAGGCGGAAGTGGCAGAATAGGGCATGGGAAAATTAAAATTCATTTATTAAATGATTTACCTGTTTCGCAGTATGTCGAAAAATATAAATCACACATGCTAAAGCAAGATGTGCGTGACTTTTTAAATTATCTTTTTCCAGAGAAATAAAATGAAAAATCTTGAAATAATTTGTTATTTAAAAAGTCCTTTGTGTGGAGACCCGCCCTGTTTAGATTCTTTAATGGGAAACATTTTAGGAATAGAGCAGGGATCTTTAATAGATAGGGAAACAGATTTGTCAACATGTGTTGAATTAGATATTCCATTAGAAAAAGAATTTTATAATGAATTTGATTGGTTTTATAAATGTTCTAATCCTCTATTTAATGTTGAATTTGAATGGTTGGAATATTGGTCAAAAAGACTGGAGCTTGAAAAAATTGCAGCGCATTGTCAAAAAAATATAAAATCTATTTCAACAGGATCGGGCAAATACAAAAGTTATCGTTCGTCGATTCTTTGTCGGCATGTAGATTTTGTTAAATGGTTTTGCGTAGGTGATAAAGAAAAAATTAAAGATGTTTTGAATAAGATTTCAGCTATAGGGATTAAACGAAGTATCGGTTATGGTTTTATTAAGACATGGGAAATCAAAGAGGTTGAGCATGATTTTTCTATTTTTTATGAGATAGAAGGAAAAAAATATTTATTAAAAAATATCCCGCATGAATTTTATAAAGCTAATATTAATTGGGGGTTGCAAAATTTTAGATTAGAATACGGAGCGTATAAACCGCCTTATTGGCATTCTAAAAATTTTGTAAAATTGATTGTGCCATGTTAATGGAAACTGAAAAACATACATCCGAAGATTTGAAATTATGGGCGGACTATGCGGAAGCCGATTTATTATACTATCATAGTCACGATATGAGGACAAAAGAAAAATGTGCATTAAAAAATATTGCCGATTTTAATCCTGATTATTTTTCTGTTTCGTGGGGAAAGGATTCGGTAGTTTTAGCACACTTAGCATATCGGTATAATCCTAAAAGTTGTTTAATTCATTATACACATAAAGCCGATGCAGTTTTTTTTAATATGGTACGAGACAAGTTTTTGGAAAATTGTCCGATGCCATATTTTGAATATCAAGCAGAATTAGAAAATCAAGTTATAGATGAATTTTTTGATTTTCATAAAATTAAATTTACCACCATTGCCAAAAAAGAAATAGGTCTAAAATATGTAACTGGAATCAGGATGCAGGAATCTGGTATTCGTAAAATGACAATAAGAAAAAATGGAATATTTTCTGGCAATAGATGTTCTCCTTTGGCTTATTGGAAGCAAGAAGATATTTTCGCTTATTTGATTTTTTACGATCTGCCGATTCACCCCAATTATGCTATGTTAGGAGGTGGGAAATTTAAACGATATGATATTCGAGTGGGCCCAATGTGGATGGCTTCTCAAATGGGTAATAAGTTATGGGAAAATGAGTATTATAAAAACGAATTAAATTTTTTACGAAAAAAAAGGATGGTATAAAGTGATAGACAAAATAACAGGGCAGACGATAGAAGAGCGTATTAGTCAATTGATAGATGCTGGTTGGGCAAGAAATACGATACGGTCATATTTGCAATTGCCACAGCAAGAGTTTTACATGTTGGTTAGGAAGGTATTGGATGGCGAAGTTGAGTGAGCGTAAGAAAGCAGTTAAAGAATTGGACAGGGTGTTTAGTCTTTTCATTAGGGCAAGGGATAATTATACTTGTATCGTGTGCGGGACAGATCGGAAGGTTATGCAGAATGGACATTATTTTACTCGGATTCATTACTCTACTCGTTGGGATGAGTTAAATTGTAATTGCCAGTGCTCGGGATGTAACAAAAGGCATAATATGGACAAAGAGCCTTATAGGGCTGCGTTAATTAGCAAAATTGGGCAAGAGTCTTTTGATTTACTTTATGTGAAACACCTGAAGCCGTTCAAGATTTCTACGCCAGAATTGAAGATTTTAATCCGACATTATAAAAAGCGATTAAAAGATTATGAAAATTAAGGTGGATTTATGAATCAGAAAACAGCAAAACAAATAAATAAGGCAGCGCAAAGGTTGACTTGGGTTATTATGCAGCAGCAAAGGAATAAGTCTTTGACTTGGGATCAGGTTTGTAGTCGTGAGAAGAAAGAGTTAAAAAAAGTTTGGTATGCAACACCGAAAAAAGATAGACATGCATTAAGGGGGACAATATGCACAAGAATATAAGAGATTTGCGAAAAGATGATGTATTAATTAGGAATGATGGAGAGAGGTGCAAGATATTGTCTGTTTGGGGGCTGGATCAATATAGGGTTTTGCGTATGATTATTTTCGAAGGTTTTGCGATAGGCAACGGCAGGTTAAACGTCGCTCCTTTGGTTGTAGGGATGTTTCGTTGTAAGTATGGATTAGTAGAGGTAGAGGAAGACGCATAAAAAATACTTGACAGAAAGAATTTGGGGGCTATATTTTACATATGAAAAAATTATACGGAAGGGAAGAGAAAGGTTTTTTATCATTGCGACAAGTCGGTGAGATTTTGAGTTTGACAAGGCAGGGAGTTCTATATTATGTAGAAAATGGCGATTTGCCAGTGAGGTATATTGATAAATTCTACGTGGTGGAAAAAGAAGATTTTGAGAATTTTAAGGCTGAAAGGGAAAAGAGGGGGCTGGCAGATAGCAGGATAAAATTGTAAAAAAAAACAAAAAAATTCTTTTTTTTAAGAAAAATACTTGACAAGAAAACAGTATATGGTTATATTATAGGTAGATAGAGAAAAGAATTAAACTAGTCCCCTTGCTACTTCCATAGGGCAAGGGAAAGGAGGAAAAAAATGGAAAAGATTACAAGGGAGTGCAAAAGATGTTCCTTATACGTCAAAGATTTGAACTGGTGTTCTTGTGAAGATGAGCTCCGGGCAGGCTATGCCTGTCACATGAAAGAATTAATCAGGAATGATTATTCCTTCAATATAAAAAAACTGAAGAAAGGAATAACCATAAAAATCCTGCCGATTTTCATTGAAATCGACTATTCGACCAATTTTTGCTTGGACATCACTGTTCCAAGTAAAAAAAGTAACTTATACAGATTTAGAGTTAATATCAACAGGATTGCCGACAAGCCTGGTATCCGTTTCATTTTTGTTGCCGGGCGGGTGTACCAGGACTGGGCAATCCGTTTTGATACGCTAAAAATAATCAATCTTAAAAATAATCAATCTTAAAAATTTTAAAAATAACTCCCTTGCTGCTTCCATAGGGCAAGGGGATTAGACTATAAAAAAAAGGAGAAGACAAAATGGGAGGAAAAATAAAAGTAATTGCGTCAGAATCAGCAGGCAATTCAAGTTGGGGGATTGGGTACGTCGATGATAGTCCAGTCGTCTGGACTTCTGAATATTATAATGAAAAAGGTCAAGCGAATTATATCACCGCCACAGAGGGTGATATGTTCATTGACAACGGCGGGCAAGGATTCACGCTAAATGGAATATGGATAGGTGAAGGATGTGAGGATCGCATTTCCAAATATCCAGATAAAAACGATCAAATTGCTGAATTAATTCTTTAATGCTTTCCCCTTGCTCTCAAAGAAAGCAAGGGGAAAGCATTAAAGAATTAATTAGAGAAGAAAAAAAATAGTTTCAATTCCTCATAGGTAGAGTAAAGACGATTGGGCTGAGGAAAATTATACTGATATGTTTTTATAATTATATATTGTATTTTTTTTATTGACAGGTTGTTAGGTATGATGTACACATATTATATGTATCATACTGATAATAAAATACTGCGATTAAAGTCTATCCAAGAAACCGTTGGCAATCCTAACGTTATGGATGATGAAGTCTTTGATGGTCTTGTTAGTTCGATGCGAAAAAAGGGTTGGTATTTTGAGCCTGCTACTGTATGGGAGTATGCGCCAGAAAAGTATCGAGCCATATCTGGACATAAGCGTATAAGGGCTGGGGTTGAGGCTGGTATTCTGGAAACTGTATTTAATGTTATCTGCGACCCTATGTATACAGAAGAGCAGGCGAGACTTGACTTGGTCGAAGCAAATCAACGTAAGGGTAGGGATGATGAAGTTTTACTCAAGGATTTTGTTGATGATTTGATTACTGATTTTGATATCAATATTGATGAATTGATGGAAGAGGTTGGTTTTAGCGAAAAAGATATTGAGCTATTATTAAAAGAAAAAGATGAGGGGAAACAAGAAAAAGGATTGCAATTAAGCAGTTTTGAAATGGAGCAAATTATATTAGATAAAATCGAAAAAGCAGAAAAAATAAAATTTGCTTTTTCGGGAGGGAAAGATTCTTCTCTATCTATGGTTAAAATGTTGCCTTTGGTAAAGGGGAAAGATTTTGAGGCTATTTTTGTAAGTAGTAATGTTGAATATCCTGATTTATTTTTTTTTGTTAAAGATTTTTGTAAAAGTTACAATGTTCCTTTAAAGGTTTTGCCAGCTAAAAATGATTTTTTTGATGTTTTTGATAGATTGGGGCGTTTCCCTGACTCTATTTTCCGAGATTGTATCGATATTTTAATAAATAAAACTATAGACGATTATATAAAAAAAGAAAAAAAAGATTGCCTTTTAATTAGGGGAGGGAGAAAAAAGCAGAGGACTCGAAGAAGCAAAAGCGATGTTTATCAGGAAATTCAACAGAGCAAAAATTTTACGGTAAAGTTGTTAAATCCTTTGTATTCGATGGAAGAAAAAGAAATAGAAGAAGAATTATCTAAAATAAAACAATGGGGGGGGGTATGAGAAAGGTTTTGTTAGAACGGCTTGTTGGAGTTGTCCTTTCCAGTCTGTTCAGCAATATGAAGCATTGAAAAAATGGTATCCGGGGTTATGGGAACAAATGAGAATTTTATCTAGAAGATGGGTTTTCCCTTACCATGAAGGGGACGGTTTCCATAAAATATTTTCTAAATATTGGGAGTTAGTATGAAAAAGGAAAAAATTATAATTTCGTCTTGTTTACTAGGCCATAATTGTCGTTGGCACGGTAGAAAAGTTAGTGTTAGTAGTTTTGTTAAAAAATATATTAAACAAAAAGAAAAAGAGGGAATAGAAATAGAGTGTATTATGGTTTGTCCTGAATTATTAGGGGGGTTGACAGTGCCTCGAAAACCAGTTAAAAGGTTAAAAGATAGAGTCTGGGAAACTTGTGAAGATAAAAAGTTGCGAGCTAAAGTGACAGGTAAAGAATTAACAAAAGAATTTAAAGAAGGAGCTTTAAAAGTTCTAGAGATAGCTAAAGAAGAAAATATAAAAAAAGCTATTCTTTGTCAATGGTCGCCTTCTTGTGATATCAAAGGAATAACAGGAAAATTATTAAATGAAAATGAAATCGAAATTATAAATACTTTTTGAAATTACAGATGGGAGAACTACACAGGACAGAAGCATGAATCCAAAGGGAAGTAAAGTTCAATACGCAGACTGGAACTTGATCAAAAACGATTATATAGAGTCTGATCTTTCCTATGAAGCTATTGCAAAAAAACACAATGTCAAGATTGGCACTGTAACCAGGAGAGCAGGAAAAAGGGCAGGGAATTGGAGGCAATTAAGAAAAGAATTTCGACAAAAAGTTCAAGAAAAGTTGATAGAAAAAAATGCAGATAAAGACGCTATTGAAATTCAGAAAATGAAGGAAGAAGAGCGCAAGCATATTGCATTACTTGAACAAGCCGCAATTGGCAGGCTTTATATACGAGAGTTGGTAAAAGGTGAATATAAAACTATCATCAATAGAGATTTAACTTGTTCTGATATTAGCTCTTTATCAGTATCAATAGAGCGTATCCAGAAGATGAAGTATAAATCTTACAGCATACCTGACAACTTTAATTTGAAAGGTTCTTTAAACCACGAATTTGATCTCACTGAATTTAATAAAGTTTTAGATGAGTTAGATAATATGGATTTATGAAAAAGGCAGAAGTAAGAGGAATCAAGGCTTGTAGATTATTAAACCAACATTTAAGAGGTGAAATTAGCCTTGAAGAGGACAAGATAAAGAATTTAAAATTTGTCATAGGGCTTGTCGCACGGCAATCGTTTTTTTTCTTTGCAAAGTATGTTCTTGGTTTTGATTTGTTGACAGAGGAAACCCATAGGAAATGGGCTGATGATCTTCAGGGAAAGTTTAAAAAGCATACAAGGTTTATGAGGTTAAAACCTCGCAAGACTTTCAAGACCACGCTATATGGCGAAGCGTTTATTTTATGGCTATGGGCTATTGTATCGGAAAAACTACATATTTTTTACACTTCTGCAAATTCTACTTTGCTTACCGAAGTATCCGCACATTTAGATCATTATTTAAAAGTTGGGAATGACAGTCTTTATACTTTTGTTTTTGGTATAGAAAGGGACAGTAAGTTAACGCCAAATACAACAGATACTATTAATATCAAGGGTAAGGATTCGAGCATTAAGGGGTCAAGTCTTACTTTTCGGACAGCAGGTGGGTCTACTAATGGTATTCACCCTCATGTTATAATAGTTGATGACCCTATGGATTTATCGGACAGGACAAGTCCAGCGACACGAAAAGCGAAAGAATTATGGTTTGATTCTTTGACTCCGTTATTGATGGAGTTTGAACTTGATAACAAATTATTTAGTTTGCTTATGGTGATCGCTACAAGGTGGCATTTGGCGGATTTGATTTCATATATTTTGGAAAAGGATAGCCAGAAAACAAACGAAGAGGACAAATTTAACGTTGAAATAGAAAGTATATACGACGATAACAAAGAGCCTATGTATCCAGAATTTTTTGGTGAAGATGCGATAAGGGTAATTAAGGAGAATATATCAGATGTTTTCTTTGCTTGCCAGTATTTAAATCGCCCTCTTCCTGAAGGCTTAATGGTTTTCGATAGGGAAAAGATGTGGTTTTTTGATCCGTCCATGTTGAATTTGCGGGATGGTCAAAATGTTTGTTTTTTTGATCCATCGAAAGGGAAGGAGGAAAGCGATTTCCCTGCGGTTGTTTGGGTAAATTTTAATAAGAATACGTTACGATTTTTTGATGCTATAGACAAGTTGATAATGTTGAATGATATGTTGAAGTTGATTGCAAAAAGAAATATTTGGTATAAAATACCTCTAATGGTTTTTGAAGATAACGGCACGATGTTACTTGAGGAAAATATTAAGAATGCACATAAAGAATTTGATGAAAATTTCAAGATAACGATAAAGGGAGTGCATGAGGGTGCTAATAAGGACGAGAGGATAGTAAACATGCAACCGAACATGTATAATGGCAGTATGCAGTTTCGGCTGGATTATAAGAATTCTTATCCTGAGATGATGAATCAAATATTTTTTTATCCAGCATGGGGGGCTGTTGATTATCCTGATGTTGTAGAGAAAGCTGCCACTTATTTCTTAAAGCCGAAGTTCGAGTTTAAAAGATATGAAAAAATGTATTAAAACACTTGACAATCTTGATAATTTTATTATATTGGTTATAATCTTGCTCTTTTCCTTACGTGACAGGAACACGCTAAAAAATCCTTCCCGCTGAATACTGCGATAGTGTATTTCCGTTTACCCTTACGATACAAGGGTAAATTGATATAATCGGAGTTGTTTTTGATAGATTCAAAGAACATTATTGCCACTCGCCGAGATTCTACGTTACAAGAATATGAAGAAGTCTATAAAATGATTGAAAACTCCTATCTTGGGGGTTTGAATTATTATAACGGTGGTTACCTCGACCAGCACCCAAAAGAATCAGATAAAGCATTTAAAGCAAGACGATTGCAAGCGACATATTATAACTATATTGCTCCTTTAGTCGATATGCTGACAGGATTTTTGTATTCAAATACTCCAAGTCGGGATAAATTCCCAAATGAAGAGTTTGTAGAAAATGCGTCTGGTATATTAAACTTTCAAGAAATAATGAAAACAATTTGTAAATATAGCTTGTTGATACCTATAGGCGTTTTGGTTGATAACTTCGTATTTGATAAGGAGAAGATTGTTTCAAAAGCGGATGAGGATAGTAATAACATTAATCCTTATATAGTGATTTATAAGCCATGGCAAATTAGAGATTTTTATTATCAAGATGGTGTTTTGCAATGGGTATTGTTAGATAATACGTATATTGAAAAAAGCGATCCTACTGTTGCTGAGGAAGAGATCATAGGGTATAGATTATGGGATACGATGAAATTCGTTGATTATAAAATTACTTTAGTCAAGGGAGGTTATCAGGTAGTCGAAATTGATACTGTTGAGCATGATCTCGGCGAAGTTCCGTTTAAAATTTGTAATTGGCAAGATGATAATAATGATTTTGTGGGAGAATCGTATTTTGAAGATCCTTGTTGGATAGTTAAAAAGATATATAATTATATGTCATATCAGGATGAGATGATGGCATCTGGCACGTTTAAGATGTTGTCGTATCCGTCAGAAAATGGGGAATTGCCTGCGACATTAGTAGAGGGTGGAGTTGGAACGTTAAGTTGTTTGCCTTATGATGGGAATTTGCCCCATGAGCCTTCTTTTATAGGGGCGGAGTTGAATGATATGGCTTCTTTGTTGGCTGCTATCACATTTGCGTATGAGCAATTGATGTCTTATTTTGGTATGGAAGTTGAAGAGAATAAGAACTTGCCACAATCTGGAACTGCGAAAGAATTAAACTTTGAGAAATTGAAATCAATTTTAAATAATGGCGCTATATCTTTGGAAAAGACAGAGCGTTGGATTTTTGACATAGTTGCTAAATGGAAAGGCGATTCTTCCGAATATGAAGTAAATTATAAGAAGGATTTTTTGACTAAAGATATTGACGCAAAGATAAGACAGTACATGGAGTTGAAGTTATTAGCTCCATATGAAAGACTTAATAAAATTTTAGATAAAATGATAGTAAAATTGTCTTTATCAGGTGATGTCGAGCCTGATGAGATGGAAGAAATAATGAGCGAGATTGAAAAAAGTAAGATTGGGGTAAAAAATGATTTTAACACAGATTGAGCAAGTTTTACCATGTGGATTTTTATTGTTTGCTGATGGTGATGACGGTGACGGGGGTGGGGGCGGTTCTGTTTTTTCCGGTGAGTTTGAAGAGATGGAAGACCCTTTTACAAAGGATAAGATAAAAGTGCCTAAAGAGATTACTTCTTTTTTAGGACATATTCGATCAGCGGAGAGAACGGCATCAGCGAAGAAAACCGAAGAAAAATATGCGTCTTTAATTGAAGAGCTTGAAAAGACAAAGGGTGATAATGCGGAAATATCCGCTAAGTTGCAGGAAATTGAAGATGCTAATTTATCTGCCGAAGAAAAGGCTACGAAAAAATTCCAAGCGACTATTAAAGACCTTGAGGCTGAGGTTGAGAAAGCTAATAAAAAAGGTGATGAATGGAGGCAGAAATATGAAGCTAAGTTAATGCTAACGGATGTTTATGCTTCTTTTGATAGCATTCCGCAGGCTTTGTGTAATGCCGAACAGACAGCAGATTGGTTTATGAAAGAAGGTAATGCAAGACCTGAAGAGGTGTTTGATGAAAATGGGGAAGGTACTGGTCGCTATAGAACTGTTATGGAATTATTGATTAAAGAAAAGGATGAAGTTAAGCAAGTCAGAGGAACACCTGAAGAGTTATTTGCCAAGTGGGTAAATCAGCCTCAGAATAGACATCATATAGCAAGCACTGCAAGATCGGGGGGCGATACTGCTATAATCCATAACAGGAAAAAGGGAGACAATGAGGAATTTTTGAGATTGTCTCCAGTTGAAAGAATGAAAATTGCAAGAAGGGAAAATATATAACGAGAGGGATAAAATGTCTGTAATTTTTAAAGATGATTTTAAATATGTCAAAGAGCATGCGTTACCAGATTTTTCTTTTTGTGAAATTGGAGAAGAAGATGATTTGTTGTCAAATTCTCTTATTGATGAACTTTGGGAAATTAAAAAAACAGAGTAAAGAGCAAGGTTAAAGACATGGAAAAGACAGGATAATTAAAAATTAGGAGATTAAAATGTCTTTAACTTTAGTAGAAGCTGCGAAACTTCATTCAGGTGATGTGATTCGATCAGCTATAATTGAGCAATATGCACGAAGTGTTGATATATTGCGGGTATTACCATTTGATGATATTGATGGTGGCGCTCTCAAGTATAATAGAGAAGAAACTCTTCCAGGTATTGCGTATCGTGGTATTAACGAAGGGTATACAGAGAGTACAGGGGTATTAAACCCCATAGTTGAACCTCTAATGATTAGCGGAGGGGATTTGGATGTTGATAAGTTTATTATAAAAACTATGGGAGAAGATCAGAGGTCAGTACATGAAGCCTTGAAAATTAAAGCGCTAGCTTTGAATTTCGCTTTAAAATTTATCAAGGGCGACCAAGAGACTGATCCGAAAGAACCTGATGGTTTGCAGGTGAGGCTTGTGGGCGATCAGCTTATTGATGCTGGGGCGACGAGTGGCGGAGATGCTTTAAGTCTTGCCAAATTGGATGAATTGATTGATGCTGTAGATGGCGCTACTCATTTGTGTATGAATAAGACAATGAGACGATTGCTTACAGTAGCGGCAAGAACAACAAGTGTTGGCGGTTATGTTACTTATGATCAGGATGAGTTTGGTAGACGTTTGGTAAAGTATAATGATTTACCGATTTTGATATTTGATAAAGATAATACTAACACGCAAATTTTACCATTTACCGAAGCGAATCCTGGTGGAGGCACTGCTGCATCGACTTCGATTTATTGTGTAGCTCTTGGAGATGGAAAATTAATAGGATTGCAAAACGGTACTATTGATGTTGAGGATTTAGGAGAATTACAAACTAAACCAGCTTATAGAACAAGAGTTGAGTGGTATAATGGATTAGCTTTTTTTGATGGTTATGCCGCTGCTCGATTGCGTGGAATTAAAAATGCTGCGGTAACAGCGTAAGGAGGATAAAATGAGTCAAATTAGACAATCAAGAAAATATGATGTTGATTTAGAATTTAAAGATGCTGGTTTAGTTGCTGCAAGCGCCGCCGCTACTGTTGATAGCGCTGCGCAAATTATTGATTTTGGAACTGGTACATGGTATGGGCAGATGGTTATTGATGCGTCGGCGGTTGAGGTTGCAAGTGGTGACGAATCGTACTTGATTTTTGTGCAGGTAAGTTCAAGCGCTACGTTTGCATCGGATATTTACAATGTGGCTTGCTTGCCATTGGGCGATGCTGCTGCTTTGGCAACTGCTTGTGGAGCGGGCGATGTAGATCAAGATGCTGGTAGGTATATTCTGCCCTTTTCAAATATGATAAAAGACGGATTGGCCAAACGGTATGGTCGTATTTATACGCTTGTTGCTGGGACGATAGCTACAGGTGGCGGAATAAATTTTACGGCTTATGCAACCAAAGGATAATTTATTGTTATTAGGAGATTCGCCGAGTCTTTATTATGACTTGGCGGAGTTTGAAAATTTAAATATAAAGATATATGATGTAATGGTTGTTAATGTTGCGGGTGTTAAATTTCTTGATGACATACAACATTGGGTAACATGCCATCCGCAATTTTTCAAAGAACCTGAGCCTATTTATGGATATATCGCTTATGGATTTTGGGAGAGGGAACGAAAGAATTATAACGGTAATACTGACTATGTTCGTCATACGTCTATTAAGCTAAATGGGCATTATGATTGTTTATGGTCGTTTGATGGCTTGGGTGGTGGTTCTGGTTTATTGGCGGTTCGGATTGCTTTAGAGTTGGGATATAGGAAAATAATAATTGGTGGCATTTCTTTAACTGATGGTTATTTTTTATATCGTGAAGATTTTATAATAAATAAAAGTTTGATGGATGGCAAGGTGAAGGCGCTAAGTGGTTTTTTACAAGAGTTGTTAGGTCGTCCTGAAAACGAATGGTTAGAAAAATGAAATATAATGTAAATGAAAAAGGACAAGTTAAACTTATTGGAAAGAAAAAAGATGTAGTTTATGCTTTTCCTGTTGATGTAAAAGAATTGATAGCTTCCGGATATGATATAATGGAAGTTATTCCAGTACAGGAGAAAGCTAAAGGGAAAAAACCTTCTTTATTAGATGAAGGTGATAAAAATATTGCAATTATTGGAAGTGCTTTAGGTGACGAGTAAATTATTGCATAGATCAGAAATAAATTTAAAAAATCCTATGATTTTTCGTTCAAAGTATAGCGTAAGCGAAAAGGATTTAAATTTATATTTTGAATTAATACAACGAGGTGAAGAGCAAGAGGCGGTTGATGAATTTCTTTTGGAATACATTATGTCGCCTCTTGTTTTGTATACTGAAATAATGCAAGACCATTTAAGAGTTATGCAAGAAGGTGAGGTTTTGCGGACTGAGCAAGACAAAGTCGAAAGGAATATCATTGTTTCAACTTTAGCTATTATTGGGGCGCTGCAAGGGAATGCTAAAAGTTTTATTGTTGATGCGTATGCTCCTCATATATTTTTGGAAACAAGCATTGAGTCAAAAAAAATACAACAAAGCATATTAAAAGCGACTTTATCACAGTTTGAAGAAAAAATTAAAAATGCTATGAGTAATACTCAATTAAATGTTTTGACGAATATACGAGATATGCAAAGGCGGTTCATTGTTGAAAATCAAGTCATTAGGAAAATGCCTGTTGGGTTAATCGATAAAGAAATTGTCCGATTTAAGAAAGAGCTTAAAGAGCTTATGCCTGATTATTATGATGGCATGAAAAAGGGTAATATTTTAAAATCGAGAACTTTCGGGGTTGATGATAGATTTTATCGTTATAAACTTGATGATTATGCTGAGATGAGTATGAGGACTACACTATTGAATGTTGATAGGACATCGGCTGAAGTTGTGGCAGAATCTGAAGGTCAAGAGCTAGTTGAGTATTACCAGAGAGATTTTCGTCCTTTGAAATCAGGCGTTGAGAGACAGATTTGCAAGTCGATTCTTGCTAATAAATATTTAGGAAAATCCCTGTTAGCCATGAATGACGAGGCGGCGAGCAAGTACGGAGTGATGTCTTTACAGAGCGCTAAAGATCAAGGAGCTATGGGCATGTGGTGCAGGCATTCTATTCGATCGGTAAGTAAAAACTATATGAAGAAATTGAAGGCTGCATAATGTTTGATGATACTTTAACTTTACAAAAAGTAAAATTTGCAATAGGCAATGATTATGCTTTTTTTGGCTATACTGATGATGTTGATTTTGAGACTACTATTGAGACGCTGGCAGATGCAAGCAAGTTTGATTTGTTGCAACATATAGGTGAAGATGAGTATGATAGAATTGCAGCTTTGACATATTCGACTATGGAATTAGAAGATCGATATGTTTTTATGGCTGAGGTTTATAATCTTGCTGCAAAAGTTGTTGATTACGAAGGGAAAAAGGAGTTACAAGACAGGCTTGGTTATAATGATTCGTTGTCGGTTGAGGGTTATTCTAGGTCGGTTTCTGGAACATCTGGGAAAAGTAAATCTGCTTTTTCTTTGAATATGCTATATTTGCTTTATTTACAGCGAGCAGGGTACACACCTTTGAAGTTGGAGAGGGCGTAATGTTTTTGTCAACCAGAGATATATCGAAGGCTAAACTTGATGTCAAGAAGGCGTGTGAAAAAGGGCAAACTATAACTTTGCGAAATAGCGGGTTAGGGATTGATGATTTAGAGTTGAAATCTTTTCCTGTTCTTTATACGCCATTCCCAAGAAAGTTGGCGGGGAATATATCGTGGGTTGAGGATTGTGATATCGCTTGTTATGTTTCAAAGCTTGCAATTACTGATTTAGGCTATACTGTTAGTAGCTTGCGCAGGTATGAACAGGTGGTTGTTGGTCGGATTTCTTATGACATTAAGAATGTTGATTTTTATGGATCGATCGGTGACGATTATACTTACATCTTGATTGGTGGCGCTAAGAAATGATTGAAGGCATGAAAGGGTTACAAGATGAGATTAAAAAGACTTTGTATTTTGATGAGAGTCGTTTTAATTTGAGCAGGGCAGAGCAGTTCAAGGACTTTGCGCAATCAAGAGCAAAGAAAGGGCAGCTCGGATTGAAGAAGATAAAACTTTCTACAATCAGGAGGCAAGGATTTAATCACCCTCCTCTTTTTAGATATGGTAGGTTTATTGATCATATGCAATCGAAGAGACATACGGATAAAACTGCAAGTACGGGATATTACGCAAAGGATGGCACAAAGTATCCTGGCGAAAAGGTGAGATTTTATGATATTGCCAAATGGCATACAACAGGTTACAAGGTAGGCAGGTTAAGAGTTCCTGCAAGACCTTTGGTTTATAGCGCTTTTGTGCGGTATAGATCGAAGGAAGATAAATATTTGAGATATTTACTTAAGAAGATTTGGAGGCGGATTTAGTTGTTTTCTGAATTTGCAAATGTTGATTTTACAGGAAGTTCTGGCGCTGTTAGCGTGGCTGATAATACTGATTTTGTTGTGTCAGGCACAGCAAAAAAAATAACCTTTTCGGATGCGTTGAACGAATACGTTACTGTCTCTTTTGACGAAGTTGATTTGTCCAATTATGAAGAGGTCGTTTTGTATATATATAGTTCTCCATTACTAACAGATGCCGATTTGTTTTCTATAACTATTGGTGGGTCTGTTTATAATTTTACTGCTCAGAATGACAGGGGTCAATATCAGCAGTTGGTTTGGGATTGTAGCACATGGGGCGCTGTTTCGTCTTTTGTGATTACTTCTTTGGTGTCTGATTTGGTGCTGTTTGTTAATTATATCGGTTATCGGAAAGTTGAATATTCTGATTTGAATTATGATACTTTAACAGCCTTGCAAGATGCTATTTCTCTTAACTATGATGTTACAACAACACTCGATACGCAGGCGAAGGCTGGCGATGAGACTATTGATTTGACAGATAATACAGATATCTTTGATAGCGCTATGTTATTAATAACCGAAGGTGAGACGACGGAATATTGTCAATTAGTTTCCAGAGACGGGTTATTGAAAACAGATTTAGTCAATGATTTTACAACGGCTGCTGTTGTAACTGCTGAATGTTTGACAAAGGTTGAGACTTATGACGATGTTAATATTGATCCTGTTTGTGGGATAGTTATAACAGGGTGGCAGCCAAGAAAAGAAGATTTTTGGCAGATGCAAGTAAATGCAACAAAGCTAAAGAGGTATTTAGGAAAATTAACAATAAATATATATATAGAATGTTCAAGTAAGGAAAAGGTTTTACAGCTAGCAAGTGAGTATGAAAAAAATTATGGCGACGGTTTTTCTTTTTTGTTGGATGGTGACAGGGTGGAAATATATAGTACCGATACTTTTTTTGTAGATGACGAGATAGGGGATAAAACAAGAGTAGTGTATGAGTACACTTTTCAACCTCAACCAGTAACAATTGATAGCCGTATTGCTATAACTGATATTACTTTTGATTTGGAGTCGGTAACATGAAAATAATAAATGTAACAAATGCAATTCAAAGCATAGAATTTATAGATGGTCGTTATCTTGCGCTATTGCCTTTTAGTGAATGCGAATTTGAAGAAAACGAGGTGTATGATTTTGAGCTTGATAGAATTAAGAAAGTCTTTATGGTTGAGAATAATGTTGATCCACCTGTAGAGAAGCCTAAGTCGTACTTGAAAAAGACTAAAATAGAGATGCCCGATCTGGGCGAGGAGGTTGAATAATGGCATATGGAGCACTTGTAAAGCGACGTCCAGCGGACGGTAGCAAAGGTATTACGGATGCAAATATATATAAAATTGGATTGATGGGTGCAACTGAAAGGGGAGTCGCAGGGATTCAGGATAGCATATTCGACTTTGATAAATATTCGTTGAAATGCGGTCAATATGGTTCTTCAAAATATGCTGGCGTGGTGGCAAAGAGTTTTTTTGACACACTTCTTGCAAGCGTAAGAGTTGAGATGAAGGTTTTGCCGTTTGTAGCGAGTGATGCGGTTCAGGCTGTCGATGAGATCATGGACGGAGCTGGCACACCTGTAAAGATTTTTGACATTAAAGCAGGTCTAAAGAATGTAGCTGACAAGTCGGCATTTGGAAACAAAATAGCTTGGAAGAGTACCCAGACATTTAATTTGACGTATAAATTAACAACGGATAGTGGGGCTACACCTACAAGTTTTATTTTGAATACGGTAGATAATCTTGAGATTGGATATTACTTCAAGGTATACGATGGAACTAACACCGAGTATGCTGTAATAACAGATATAGATCAGGTGACAAAGACAATTACTTTTGCAGCTTTAACCAATACTTACACTGCTGCTTTGACAACTGTTTATCGGGCAGATTGG
>AZIF01000117.1_pt1 | contig 20079 bp, 16 predicted proteins | sample 359031 | NCBI WGS metagenome assembly AZIF01 (sample SAMN02429710, study PRJNA222658) | marine sediment metagenome | biome: Sediment sample; isolation source: sample MGS-PRI from oil contaminated site at the harbour of Priolo Gargallo... | place: Italy: Priolo | collected 2011-03-08 | depth 6 m m
AATCATAATAATAATCATAATAATAATCATAATAATAATCATAATCATAATCATAATCATAATCATAATCATAATCCTACACTGGTAATATGTCCCACTTCAGTCGTTGGCAATTGGTATAAAGAAATTAAACGATTTGCTCCTTCATTACGGGCCATGATTTACCATGGCGCAGATAGGAAAGCAGATACGTTTTCAACTGATGTCTGCAGCCACGATGTGATCATCACCACGTATTCACTGGCACGAATAGATGCATGTCAATTCTCCAGTATAGAGTGGGAATACATGATCCTGGATGAAGCACAGAAAATAAAAAATCCCTGGACTCAGCGGGCACAGGTTATTCGAAACTTGAAAGCCCGGAACAGAATTGCTTTGACAGGAACTCCAGTAGAGAATCGATTATCTGAATTATGGTCGATCATTGATTTTTTGAACAGGGGATACCTGGGAACCCAGAAGGAATTTCATAAGAAATTTGCTCTCCCCATCGAAAAATATCACAGCACCCATCATTCTGAGGCACTCAAGAGAATAGTGCAACCCTTTGTGCTGCGACGATTGAAAACAGATGCATCCATTATCAAAGATTTACCGGAGAAAATGGAAATGAAGGTATTCTGTAATCTTACAGAAGAACAGGCCACGCTCTATGAAGCTGTTGTCCAGGAGATGCTTGAAAAAATTGATGATTCAGAAGGCATTCAACGAAAAGGATTGATTCTCTCCACATTGATGAAATTAAAGCAAATATGCAATCATCCTGCTCAATTTTTTCATGATTCGAGTACACTACATCACCGTTCAGGAAAACTGGCTCGATTAGAAGAAATGCTGGAGGAAGCACTTTCTGAAGGAGATAGAGCCCTTATATTCACTCAATTCCAGGAAATGGGCACATTAATCCAATCTTATCTACAGGAACAACTGGATTGTGAGACTCTTTTCCTCCATGGTGGAACCCCACAGAAACAGAGAGAAGCGATGATTTCACGATTCCAGGAGCATAAGGCACCACTTTTCGTGCTCTCATTGAAGGCAGGAGGACTGGGATTGAATTTGACGGCAGCAAACCATGTATTCCACTTTGACAGGTGGTGGAACCCAGCTGTAGAAGATCAAGCCACAGATCGTGCATATCGTATCGGCCAGAGACAGAATGTACAGGTTCATAAATTTGTGTGCATTGGCACAGTGGAAGAGAGGATTGATGAGATGATTGAACAAAAGAAGGCACTTGCTCAAGAAATCATTGGTACAGGTGAAGCCTGGATCACGGAAATGTCTACCCATGATCTAAAACAAATAATCCAACTGAGGAAAGAGATAGGAGGTCTCTAGATGGGATGGGAATATTACCCACATACCCCACCTAAATCGGTGAAAAATGGCATTAAGGCACGGAGTAAACGGGGCAACATTGGAGGTGAGACCTGGTGGTCAGAGCGATGGATACGTGTTCTGAAATCCTTTCATATGGGTGCAAGGCTAGATCGGGGACGATCCTATGCACGAAAGGGACAGGTTATCTCCATCGATATTCAAAAAGGAATGGTTCAGGCAAAGGTTCAGGGTACCCGGAAGAAACCATATGTGGTAAAAATTCATCTGCCAGAACTTTCTGATGAGGTATGGGATAAGGTCACAGATGTCATGGCTTCCCAGGCACTCTATGCAGCAAAATTACTCGCTGGTGAGATGCCTGAAACTATCGAAGAGGCTTTTCTTACAGCAGGTACCTCTTTATTTCCGGAATCGAAAAAAGAACTGGAAACTCATTGTTCCTGCCCCGATTGGGCAAATCCATGCAAGCATATTGCTGCTGTTTATTTTTTACTGGCAGAACAATTTGATGAAGACCCCTTTTTTATATTCCTTTTGAGAGGTCGTACAAAAGATGAAATCATAAAAATTTTAAGGGCAAAACGAACTGAAACAGCACCAGAAGAACCTATCATGGAATCAACAGGCTCCAAAGATGTGATGCCATTAGAAGAATGTGTAGATACTTACTGGGAAGCAGGAGAACTGGATTCCTTTGTTACCCTCGGCGAAGACACCGAAACAGAGAATATTATACTGAAAAATCTGAAAAATCTCCCATTTACTATCAGAGGATCAGATATTGGTGATGTGTTACTGAAAATGTATGTTATGACTCGCGAAGCTGCATTGAAAAAATTATTTGAAGAATATGATGATAAAAAATCAGATATATGACCTGCCCTTTTTTCATGAAAATTATGAAACTCTCATATTTAAAAAAAAGTATTTAAGGATACATTCAATGGAGGGTACTGGAAAATACGAAAAGGTACTATGGTTTTTAATGATAATGTGCACATGGAGGAATCATTTTGAATACCAACCCCCTTTTCTTTATTCTCCTGGTAACAGGGGTCTTGTACACTTCAATAGGTTCTCTCTATCCATCTGAAGAATTTTGTATCATTTCTCGGCCCGGTGACCAGAGGCATCCAGCACTCTGTGATACTATAATTGTTTACCAGGATAATAGAAATGGTAATTGCGATATCTATGGGTACAACCTGGAGACAAATGAAGAATTCCAGATAACTACAGACCCCAATGATCAGCTTTTTCCCGATATCCACGAGAATATGGTGGTATGGCTGGATAAAAGGGATCAAGAGTACCATATCTATGCTTATGATCTGTTGACCGGTAAGGAATGGAAAATTTCTGACAGTTCAGCGTGGGGAGATCCAGCCATTCATGGTGATATCATTGTATGGTCAGGAGGGAATACCAGAGATCAAATTCATGCATATGATGTACAGACAGGGGAAGAATTCCTGGTCTGTGAGAATGATCACCCTCAGAGTAACCCGGATATCTTTGGAAATATTGTAGTATGGGAAGAAAGAACTGCTCTTTCAGAGATAGTGAAGGTGTATGATCTGGCCCATAATAAAGAATACTCTATAAGACAACCCCTGCAGTTCGTGTTATCTTCCGGGGATCAAAGAAATCCAGCAATTTTTGGTGAAACAGTGATATGGATTGTAGAATACGATGGAGAAATTTTTGGCAGGAATATTGCCGATTCAGAAGATTTTGTCATTGGCACTGCGCAATACAGAAATTGTGAGAATGGAGGATTTTATGATTGGATGCTGGAACCGGCTCTCTACGAACATATGGTGGTGTGGACCGATTGCAGGAATGGAAATCGGAACATCTATGCACTGAACCTTTCCACCTTTCAAGAATTTCAGATAACATCCCATGGAGGTATCCAGGAATGTCCAGCACTTTATGAGAACCTGGTCATCTGGGAGGATAATAGGCGGGGCACCTGGGACATATTTGGATATGACCTTTTCACACTCCCGCCACCGGTACCCATTTCTTCCCGAACTCCCCTGGTGAATATTAATTTGTACTCACAGGTGATCCTGTCTGTTCTGTCTATAGGAGTGGGGTTGGCTACCTTAAAGGTATTGATAGATTCTTTTCGTTTCAAAGAGATTTTAAAACCCATTCGCTGGTCAGAAAAAACAATCAGGGATTTCAAAAGAGATAACATTTTTTTATACCTATTCACTGTGATTTTCATTCTCTATGGAGCAACAGGACTCCTTTTTTTCCCAGAAAAAAATGTATTATGTTCTTTTCTCATGGCAATATTTGTATTTTGTACTGGATTTATTTTGTGGAATGTCACATATCCTTATGTGAGGACAACTCAGACTGAAATATATTTGTATGAGCGCTTTCCTCCTAAGAAAACAATCGAGTGGAAGGCTATCGAGACCATCGAATTCGATCAGGAAGCCATGAAAATGAAAATGAGAACATCAAAGCGTATATATAGAATCAACCTCCTGCACATAGATCAAGAAGATAGAGACGATTTCATTACCACAATGCGATATCCACCCCTTAAGAGAATTGAATTTCAATATACAAAGAAGAAATAGTATCCGCATTCTTTGTTTGCACACCAGTATCAGGAAAAAAAAGAAAAAAAATGAAGAATGAGTTATATGCAATTACAGTGGTGTTGGTTCAGGAGTAATTCCTCCACCGCTGCCAGCACCGACATACAGGCCACACAGACACTGGCAAGAACCTGCTTCTGTTATAGGAGTAAAAATTTCCATGTCTTTCACCTCCTCAATTTAATTTATTCTCATATATATAAATATTTCGATTAATAATAACAATATTTTTCATTTCTCTCAATCTATACACTGCATTGTGTGGGGGAGTGGAATCAAGAGATCTGGGATTCAAAAATCCGCCTGAATTCAGAAGAAGCAGCCTTCAACATCTCCAAGGACCCACTTTCACAGAGTGTACCCTCTTTGAGTACCAGGATGGTATCGCATTTTTTTATGGTGGATAACCTGTGGGAAATGATGATGATAATTTTTTCCTCTTTCTTTTGGAAAAGAAAATCCAAAATCTGCGTCTCTGAGGCACCATCCATTTCAGCTGTGGATTCATCTAGAATGATCATCTGGGGATCATGCAGTAATGCTCTCAGCACCATTATTTTCTGTTTCTGTCCTCCGGAGAGATTGGAAGCCCCTTCCCGGATGGGTGTGGAGAGTCCCTGGGGGAAATCCCCTATGAATTCCTGTGCCCATGCGGTGTGCAGCACCTCAGAATTCACCTGAGAGGGATCTGTACCAATATAGAGATTGTCTTCAATAGTTCCCGGAAAGAGGTAGGGAGACTGGGACACGACATAAATATGCTGTCTCAAGCTGTCCAGCGTGTATTCGGTAAGAGGAATTTCATTGATACAGATTGTCTGGGCATCATAGAGTCTGATTAATAAATTCAATACAGTGGATTTTCCACAACCAGAATCTCCCACAATACCCACACATTCTCCTTTTTTGAAGGCAATATTGATTGTATCCAGAATCTTTTTATCCGGTGTATATCCAAATTCGGGGATGTCTACAGATACTGTTTTCACTTCTTTCAATTGCTTTTTTCCTGTGTCCTCTTCCATTTGATTATCAATTTCTGTATGCACAAATTTCTGGAAGGCATTGATGTCTCTGAGATTGATATTGATGGTGGTCAACCCATTCAATCCATTGGCATAGATGACCAGGATCATCTCGATGAATATCAGATCGGAAAATCCAATGGAATCTATGAGTAACAAATAGATGGCAAATATCAAAATTCCATATTTAATCATATCGGTGAGAGCCTGGATAAGGCTGGACATGGATTGAGCGAATATATTGACGCTGTTTGTTTCTTCCTGGATTTTATCTACATATTTTCTACACAGGGCAGCAAATTTCTGGTACGATCCTAATTTTTTTATTTCTATAAAATTTTGCAGTAAATTAATGATATATTTAAAATTTAAGGCAGTTTTCTCCTGTAAAATTTCCGATTTTGATTGCAAAGTTTTGTTCAATTGACGATATGAACAATAGGTGAGGGGGAGGAGCACCATGAACAGGATAAAAAACATTGTGTTTACCCTCCATACCAAGACCAGGGAGACTACCAGAGTAATGAATATGGTGGTGATCTGAATGGAAACATCACCCACCAGGGTAAACATATTGTGGAGGCCATTGTAAATTCTTTCAGTATAATAAGTGGGACCATTTTTGCTGATAGACTCTAATTTCACCCTGAATAATTTTTTGAATAATTTTTCGGCTTCTCTAGTTTTGAAATCTAAGGAAAACCGGGCGAAAAATACGGTACGCAGTACTTTCAGGAGGAAAAGAATACCTGTCAGTATGAAAACAGAGATGACAGGCAATGTAATATCTGCTAATTGACCCCCCTGGGTGGTCTCTATGATTATTTTAATGAGGGAGGGAATGGCAAATGTGACTGCTGTCTGCCCGATTACGATGAGAAATCCGGCTGAAATATATTTTTTATATTCCATGATGAGGTTGAATCGTTGTATAGGATCACCTGACCTTTCGTACAGTGCTGAGAAACATCAATCGCTTGGCAAAATCTCGATTGTATTCATGGAGGAAGGGTACATAAGCTTTCAGGTCCCGGTACAGGTTCCAGGCGATGGCAGGGCACCCACCTCCACAGAGATACCGGTATTCACAGTCCCTGTGTACATCTCTCGTATCTACGGTAAGCGTACGAAACTGTTCCCTGACAGGTGAATTCAATAACTGCTCATGCCAATCTTCATCCAGGAGAGAACCAATCCGGAATTCCTCCTCTTCCAGCAGGGTCTGGCAGGGATACATATCCCCTCTCATATCCACCCCCAGAATTGAGGTACTGGCCCCGCACTTGACCCTTCCCGGTAAGGTGAAATCTCTGTGTTCCAGGTCTTCAGACTCTTTTTTGATCTCTTCCACCACAGAAATGTCGGGAGTTAAAGGTATTTCCTCCTGACTGTTGGGTAACCGCAGGGCAATTTCGTGAGAGGATACTCCATATTGTGTGCGCAGGATTCTGGCTGTTTCAATGGTATCGTGTACATTATCTCTGGTCAATACCGTTCGAGTACGGATTTTTTTTGGAAAATGTTCCGATAAGTAAGTAATAGCACCCATGAGTGTTTGAAACCCCTTTTCTCCCCGATGCTTCCCATGAATTGCCATATCTGTACTGTCTATGGAAATGATAAAGGTATCCACCAGGGGTGCGAATGTTTCAATTTTTTCTTCGGTGAGAAGGCTTCCATTGGTGAGCAGATCCACCGTATAGGAGTTACTTCCCCTGATCCGGACCCGGGAAATGATATCGGAAAGATCGTCTCTCATCAGGGGTTCTCCCCCTGTGAAAATGTAATGCGAAACACCATACTGGGTGAGGGTATCCACGATTTTTTTCCATTGATCTGTGGATAATTCATCTGATTTATTTCTTGAAATATCTTTATTATAGCAGTATGTGCAGTTAAAATTACAGCGATGAGTGGTGTGCAGATAGACCATTTCCAGGCGTTGATCTTTAGGAATTACATACGATTCTCTAAATGTGTCTACGGCAGCCTCATATGTTTTTTGAGAGGGGAAAAAAAGCCGTGTTTTATAGAGATTTTCGATCCATTCAGTAATTGTCTGTATTGATTCGCAAACACCATGGGATTTCAAATATGTTTGGAGAGTGTGAGTATCAATATCTCCCTGGTGAGAGAGAATATACTCTATTACCAGATGGGCAGTTATATCTCCCTTGAACCAAAATCCCAGTTCAGGGCTGTAAAAATAATAATAATAGCCCTCTTTCTCATGTACTATCAGGGTTTTATCATAGTAAATTTTCATGGAGCATCTCCATTGATGTAAAAAAGAAAAAATGAAAAATGAACAGATCATATGCAATTACAGCGGTGTTGGTTTGATTCCTCCACCACTGCCAGCACCAACATACAGTCCACATGCGCACTGACAATTATCTGATTCAGTCTGGGGAGTAAAAAGTTCCATGTCTTTCACCTCCTTTTCATTTAATTTATTCTCATATATTTAAATATTTCGATTAATATAAACATATATGTTTATTTCTCTCATTTCTTTATGAGATACCTGAAAGAGTATGTGTGGAATACCTCATTTTTTAAGATGATGTATTCTGGGGGAGAAAGATAACTATAAATAGCAACGGCGAGCACAGAAGATATGTTTGATAAAAAGTTGCTTTCCACGCTCCTTGTTTTTTCTGGAGTGCTGCTTGTAGCATATCTTTTGAGACCATTGCTCCCTGCTTTTTGCCTCGCCCTGGTCCTCATTTATATCACCCGGCCTTTGACGAATTTTCTTCAGACCTACGTGAAAGCACGATTTCCTGCAACGGTGACCAGTTTTATCATAATCCTGGGTGCTTTTACGGTGTTGACTCTCCTACTGGTAGGTGAATTGAGAAATGAGCTTGCACGACTCCCAGATTATTTACAGGATCAAGAATTTTATACAGGATTGAATCTCATTGAGGAAATTACAGAAAGTGAAGTCATTCGAAACTTATTGACTGAAAATGGATTACAGATCATTGTTAAGACAGCGACTCAACTGGGAAATGCACTCCTGCAGGTGTTTTTTGGATTACTCCTCTCGTTTTTTGTAGTGTGGAAAGATGTTCATCTCCCTGTTCCCGATGAAAATATCAGGAAAATAATCTCCATTCTGGACAAAGGTATTAACAGTGTGGTGCTCAGCCTTATTTTAACTGCTATTATCACAGGGATAATCAGTATTCCCATATATTATGCTTTTCATTTACCCTATCCTCTTTTTATGGCTACATTAACAGGATTTCTCACCTTATTACCTGTTATTGGGGCCTGGCTGCTCTATATACCAGTAACAGGTTATTTAATACTCTCACGTGGATTTTTTGACGGGTTCATCTTTTTGGTACTCTGCGCTATCTTCATCAGTACACTGCCTGATTTTCTGGTGAGGCCTATTGCAGGGAGGACCCGGGAAGTGGGTGCAATACCGCTTCTCATTGGATTCACCAGTGGGTTGATGGTCTTTGGGATTTCAGGTATCGTGGTAGGTCCCCTCATTGTCATTGCGGCCATTGCCTTTTACCAGGTGTATTTCAGAGAGGATGTCACCTCGTAATCCTATTCCACCGAGATCCAATCCATGCGGGTGAGTAAAGCCTGTTTTCGGGTTCCAGGAGCATTGGCCATATGCCAGACAGTATACTGCTCTGCATAGGGTTCACCAGCTGAAAGTCCATCCACAGGAATTATTACCTGGAATCCTCTCAGACAGGCACTGGTACCGGTATGAAGTACAGCTCCATGAGCAGCTGTTCCGGTGATGATCACCGTGTTCACTCCCTTTTGCCTCAATAATTGTTCCAGATCAGTTCTGTAGAATTTATCCACTCCCGATTTCACAACAGGTTCGCCTGGTAAGGGATGCACTTCTTCACGTATATCTTCAATGTCAGCAGAAGAGGTGATGCTGTAAAAGACAGGCATTCTATGGGAACGGACCATAGAAAGTAATTGATTCAGACGAGAAAGAGTTTCCACACAGCGAGGTCTCCTCTGTTCATTACAATTTTGAGTCTGGATATCGCAGATCAATAGTGCAGTGTCTTCTGGAGAAACGCTGATTTTCTGCAATGGAGGTGGTGGAGGAATAGAAATCATGTCCCATTCTTCAATAATTGTGGAATCATTTGTATCCATAGATATGACATGGGTCACCCTATAAAGGTGTATGTGCATAAATGAAAAAAAGAAAAGTGGGACATTATTTTTTCATGATTGGAGCAGGAAATTGCTTGAGCGTATCTGCCATGTCCTGTAGTCGATTGTTGACCAGGTAATTTACCGAATCCTTCTCGAAGGCTCCATCTTCCAGCCGTTTTCCTGCTGGAACTCCAGTTAAGATTTCAATTCCTTCATCAATTGTGCCCACCGCATAGATATGAAAGGTACCCTTTTCAACAGCCTGTACTACCTCCTCTTTAAGCATGAGATTGGTGACATTGCTCTCCGGGATGAGCACACCCTGGGATCCGGTGAATCCTTTTGCCTTACAGACTTCGAAAAATCCTTCAATTTTATGATTGACTCCTCCGATAGCCTGTACTTCACCCTTTTGATTTACAGATCCAGTAATTGCCAGTTCCTGGGTGAGAGGAATGTCTGAAAGGCTGGAGAGGAGGGCATAGAGTTCAGCACTGGAAGCGCTGTCTCCTTCCACTCCTTCATAACTCTGTTCAAAGACCAGGCGAGCAGTAAGACTGAGAGGGTTCTTCTGGGCGTATTTCTGGGTGAGATATCCACTTAAAATCATCACTCCCTTGGTGTGAATACGTCCCCCCAGCTGAGCTTCTCGTTCGATATCGATGATTCCTTCACGACCAATACCGATGCTGGCGGTCAGGCGAGAGGGCTTCCCGAAGGTGAAATCTCCTAGACTGATCACCGATAATCCATTGACCTGTCCGGTGGCAACACCTTCTGTGTCTATGAGAATTATCCCTCGATCAATCATTTCTTCAATTTTTTCCTGGATCATGCTGGAACGGTATTCTTTTTCCTCCAGGGCCTTCATCACATGAGTATCAGTCACCTGATCAGCCTTGTCCTGCGTGGCGTAGAAGTGTGCTTCTTTGATAACGTCTGCGATGTCTGCAAATTTTGTACTCAGTTTTTTCTGGTCTGATACCAGCCGGGACCCATAAGCAATGATTTTAGCCACCGCAGATGCATCTAAATGGGTCAATTTCTCTTTTTTACAGAGAGTGCAGATAAATGCGGCATATTGTTTTATACTGTCCTCGTTCCTGTCCATAGATGTGTCAAAATCTGCCTTGACCTTGAAGAGTTCTTTAAAGGTAGCGTCTCGAATATAGAGCAACTGGTAGAACAACGGATTCCCAATGAGTACGACCTTGATGTCCAGGGGAATGGGGGAGGGTTTCAATCCTTTCGTGGTCATGTATCCCAATCGTTCGGCAGCTTCCTCGATGGTGATAGCCTGATTTTGTAAATCCCGTTTCAGGCTATCATAGGAAAACATGTTCCGCAGGAGTTCTTCTGTGGGTATGACCAGATACCCCCCATTGGCCCTGTGGAGCGAACCACCACGAATCATGGTAAAATCTGTGGAGAGGATACCGAATTGAGCCTCCTTTTCTATGCGCCCGAAAAGATTGGGATAGGTGGGATTATTTTCTGTGATCACCGGTGCTCCCGTGAGTTCGGTATTGTCCACGATGACATTGACCTCATATTTGCGGAAGGGAAGTTCCTTGAGCCATTCTGTGGGCAAGGGCGTATTGGGGACAGAGGGCTCTTCGATAAATTGTTTGACATTATCCACAATATCTTTTTCCACTGCGTCCAGATACGACACTATGTCTGAATTATCTGCATATTTTTCCTGTAAATTGTCGATGAGGTGACCAATGGTAAATAAGGCTACTTCATGATTCAATTTTTCAATACTTTCATTGATTTTTACCTGCAGTGCTTTTATTTTCCGCATAGTGGAACGTAAATCCTTCATTAATTCCTGCTGTTTTTCCTGAATCTCTTCTCTTTTTTCAGCGCTCAGGGTCATGAATTCTTTTTCATCCATGGGTTCTCCATTCACGATGGGTATGGTAGCAATACCTACCTGGGTGCTCTGAAGCACAAACCCTGCTTCCCGTGCCCTCTCATTGAGGTCAGATAGAAGCTCTTTTCGGGTATCTTCGATAGCCTGCACAGTGGCATCTCTCTTTTCAGCATATTCTTCACTCTGAAAGGCTTCAGGAAGTTCCCGCTGAGCTTCTGATACCAACTGTGACATATCTGTCTGGAACTCTTTACCCTTTCCCGGAGGAAGTGAAATTGCTCTGGGTTCATAGGGTGTGGAAAAATTATTGACATATACCCAATCTGAAGGAACAGATTTTGATTTAGCCACTTCTTTTAAAAAATCTTTTACAGCAGTTTCTTTTCCTGTGCCGGGAGGTCCTGCCACATAGATATTATATCCATGATTCGTTATATCAAGTCCGAATTGAAGTGCTTTCACTGCCCGTTCCTGGCCGATAATACCTTCAAGGGGAGATAATTCTTCTGTGGAAGTACATCCCACATCCTGCACATCAATTTCTTTTCTTAAATCTTCGGGTACTAGCTTCTTCATCTTATCGCCTCTTTTCATAAAGCAAGGAATTCAAAGAGAAGTATAGTAAAGATCATGAATATATACTGCAGCAATGCATAAAATACATTCTCAGGTCTGTTGAGCATGTGGATCAGATTATCACCTTGCTTTCAGTGTATCCTATTTGATTCGGGGATTATTAAGGATTGTGCTGAATTGCATCTACAAGAGTATGGCTAGATTATTTAGTGATGAAAGGATTTCCATGAGTATACATGAGAAAATAATACTAATATTAATTTTTCTCTTTCAGTCACAATGTTTTTTAATAGAAATCTTTATAAACAGTAAAGAGAGTATATATGCAAATGTGAAAGGAGGTGAAAGATATGATGAGAAGAAAGGTATCGATGGTTCTTGCAGTTTTCTTGGTGTGCACAACTATTCCTGCAATATTGACCACTCATAACTCATTTTCGGTTGAATATTCTTTTGATTATTCTCTGAAAAATGGACAATGGATTATGGATGACACAGTACTTCAGGAGATTCCTGGAGAACCATTGATTCCCTACAGGCATGCTAAAATCCTCTTACCTCAGGATTCGGTAATGAAAGATGTTAAAATCCATTTATCTTCCCCTGTTCAAGAATCAGGAATTGATATAACCTGGGGTCAACCCCCCTGTACCTTCAGCGGTACACCCCAGAAAGTTGGAAAGAACGAAGCAATCTATGGATCCAATGACTGGTATCCCCATGCCAATGTCAAGGTGACTTCTGTGGAATCTTTCAGAGGATTCAACATCCTCAATGTGTTGATATACCCTCTGCAGTACAATCCCCAGTCAAAGATAGTGAGGTACTACCAGAAGGTTACTTTAGATATTCGTATGGAAAAAGGTGCCAAAAATAAGATGTATCGGGGGTTAACAGGAGATAAGCATGCTGTGGGAAAAATGGTGGATAATCCCACCATGATCGATACCTATTCAGATACACCCAACATGACTGCATCCCCATTGTTAGAATCAGGAACCTATGAGTATATAATCATCACCAACAGTACCCTGACTCCCACATTTCAGACATTGGCAGACTGGAAAAGCAATTTTGTCAATGGGACGAAGATAGTGGACATCCAGTGGATCTACGATACCTACACAGGCTATGATAATCCAGAAAAGATGAGAAATTTCATCATCGATGCCTACAATACCTGGAATACCAAATGGTGCCTTCTGGGAGGAGACATTGCAGTGGTACCCTACAGAGGATTCTATGTGAGAATACGGGGAGGACGCGATCCTGACATGGCAGCCGATATGTACTTTGGATGTCTCGATGGAACTTTTGATGCAGATGGTGACCACAATTATGGAGAAGACTCTGATAATGTGGACTGGCTCATGGAGGTCTTCATAGGCAGAGCACCAGTAGAGACAGTTTCAGAGGCTGAAATTTTCGTTAACAAGGTTATTGCCTATGAACAGGCAGATAAGTTGAAAATCTGTCAATTCCATGAATCACGCGTCCAATCAGGAAACGATCCAGATGGTCGGCAGGTAGCCTGGGATTGTGAATACTGGACACCCTCTGATTATGAAAAGAGAGAGCTCTTTGAGGAAAATGGTCACATTTCCAAGACTGATTGGATCAATGCATGGAATGGCAAGCCTATCATGTTCCAGCACATTGGACACGGGAATACTATAGTCTACGACATAAACTATGAAGTGGATGGGAATACTGCCTGGTACAATTCCGATATGCCAAGCCTGATCAACAATGATTTCTGGCCTGTTCACATGTCTGTGGCCTGTATCACCGGAGAATTCACAGCCGATGATTGTCTGGCAGAAGAATATGTCAAGGATGACTGTGGAGCCATTGCTACCATGATGAATGATAATTATGGATGGTTCTCTTCACTGGATGCATCCAAATTTAGCGGTGATTTCATTGAAACCATGTTCAGGGCACTGTTCAGCGATGGTAAAGAACATCTTGGTGAATTGCTCAATCAGGCAAAGAGCTACTGGGTATCAGAAGCAGAAACTGATGGAACTTACAGATGGTGCTATTATGAGATCAATCTAATGGGAGACCCAGAAACACCCTGTCTCACCCAGAGAGAGGGAGGCGTTCAACCCGACACAGTTACCATTACCAATCCTACAAATGGATCCACAGTATCAGGATCAGTAGCAGTAACTACTTCTACTACTGGCGCTATCGATGAAGTGAGATTCTACATCGATGATGTCCTCACATACACAGATACTGCAGCTCCCTTTGAGTACACCTGGGACACCACCCAATATACCGATGGGTCTCACACTGTGAAGGCTGAAGGGTATGTTGCCGGAGCATTGAAGGATACCGATTCTGTGACCGTGACTGTAGACAACATTATAGACTACTATGTCACCATCACCAATCCTGCACATGGATCCACAGTATCAGGATCAGTAGCTGTGACCACAGATACAAACTGTGATGAAGTGAGATTCTACATCGACGATGTCCTCACATACACAGATACTGCAGCTCCCTTTGAGTACACCTGGGACACCACCCAATATACCGATGGGTCTCACACTGTAAAAGCTGAAGGGTATCTCGCTGGAGCATTGAAGGACACCGATTCTGTGATCGTGACTGTAGATAATGCTGTTGCTGCCTACGTGGATATCACCAACCCCACACACAACCAAATAGTGTCGGGAACAGTTCTCATTACCACAGATACTGCAGGTGTGGATACGGTGGAATTCTATGTGGACAATGGTCTCATATTTACTGATACCACAGAACCCTTCGAATGCAACTGGGATACCACAGGCTATGCAAATGGTAATCACTGGTTAAAGGCATATGGGTATGCTTCTGGAGAACTCAAGGATACCGATACGGTCAAGGTGAAAATCAGCAACACCACAAGTCTGGGTATTGGTCTCTTATCCATGCTTGCCCTGCTCATCCATGTGAGAATCAGGAGAAAATAAGTGAAATGTGGATTTATTTTCCTTTTTTTTCTTTTTTTCAAAAGCTATTTCCCTCATTTCTATCGTGATACATTTATTATTACCTACTATCCTTTTTCAGGACCCCCAATAGCATATATTTTTTCAGGATTACCCTGAAATTTTTTGGTTCCCCGCACCATGCGTACAGAGGTGCTGGTAATGGTGAACCCGTATTGAGTGAGAATATCTACTCCCTCTTCATTACAGGCAGGGATTCCAATTGATATACTTCCCTGCATTTGAGAAAGCGCTGTTTTTAGTAAGTGTTCAAATACATCCCCATTTTCAGCAACACAGGGTCCAATTTTATGAGAATCTGCGGTTCGAGCCAGGAGATATCCTGTAATGGAGGAATTTTTTTCCACCAGTCGAAGGGTTGATAGTTTATAACACCGTCGTAAGAACTGGGTTCGAGAACTTCCAAAATAAGGTGCATCAAAAAAAGCAATTTCTTCCAGTATATCTGCGGGAAAGGTGCTATATTTTGTACCTGTGTTTGAACCTCTATCACCCTGTTTCCTCATTCGCAACGAGTCAAATTCCCGGGAGAATCCCATTCTCTCATACAGGGGGATGGCATCCTGGACCGCTTCCAACCTCACTGTAGTTGCCCCCTGTGTTGACACCTGGTGTAACGCCCTGTTCATCAGCAGGGTGCCAATCCCCTTTCCCCTGTAGTGCTTGTCCACTATCAATAATCCCACCCAGGCTGCCTGTCCGTACAGAAAGCTGGCCACCATGCCTACAGGTGATTCATCTCTGGCAATGAAAAAGGAACTGCAGGGAGTAGAACACAGAGAGGTAATTTCTGCATATGAATAATTCCAGTTCTCCACTTCGGTGAGCATATGACAGAACGGCAGATCATGGGGAGTTGCTTTGTGAATCAACATGTCCATCCCATTTTGAGCGTTCCCAGGTATCCCAGATATCTTCTGAAGATAATCCAAAGGTCTTTACCAGTTCATATTTTTCTTTAATGTCTGGAGCATCATAATAGTAAAAAGAACAGAATAAATTCTTATTCTGTTTTATTAATTCTATAATTTCAGGTTTATCGTGGAATCCCGCCATATATAAATTTGAAATCATGCTTTCAGAAAATGCAATGCTGTCTTTATACTGGGCATAGATTGAGGACAGGGGGAAGGGAGTGAGTAACGCTGCTTTTACTGCAGTCCCTTTGCGAATGAGATGCATGATGGCAAAGAGGGTGTCATGCAGCTGATGCACACTCTCGAAGGGAAATCCCCACACGAAGGCAGTCTGTACCACAGGGATATGCTGCAGAGACAGGTCAATAGCTTTCAGGGCCTGGTGGATGGTGAATCCCTTTTTAATGGCAGAGAGTATGTCATCGTTTCCGGATTCTATGCCATAATAGATTTTCTTACAGCCTGCCCTGGCCATGGCTGATAGTGTTTCGGTGTCCACCAGGTCAACCCGTCCATAACATCCCCACTCTATATCTATGTGTTCTGTACGCAATGCTTCACAGAAAGCGAGCACCCGGGATTTATCCAGGACAAAAGTATCATCTACGATTGTTATTCTTTTTTGATGGTATGTTTCTGTAAGAAGCGTAATTTCATCCAGGAAGTGGGAAAGGCTTCGTCGGGTATTTTTACGATCCCAGTATGGTGCCAGGTCACAGAAGGTACAGGGGAAGGGACATCCCCGGGAATACATGATGGCAGGAACCAGATAGGAGGAAAAATCTATTTTTTCAAAGGAAGGAAGCGGTAATTCGTCCAGATTTTCAATCCTTTCTTGAGGCGGATTCACCCTTACCCTTACCCTTCCCTTTTCTTTTTCTCTGTAGGTGATACCCTTGGTATGTTCCAGTGAATCATTCTGTGCAAGAGCATGGAGTACCAGAGGGAGTGTTCTCTCTCCTTCTCCCCTCACCAGTATGTCAACACAGGGGAATTGATTCATCAGTTCTTCATGTACTCCTGCTGCTCCTATTCCTCCCAGGAGTATTGTCTTTTCAGGGTGTTCTTCTTTGAATCGTGTGACAGCTTTCATCAAAAAAGGGAGAGAGAAACTGTATGCACTGATCCCGATAATATCTGCACTACCCTCCAGGAATGGGAGAAATGTAGACCATTCCCAGGGGTCCTCACTATCTGTCAGCTGGTAATCACGCACATCCACAGTGTATCCCTTCTCTTCCAGCACTGCAGAAAGAGAGAGTAATCCATAGGGAGGCATCGCGCTGGTGGAGGGAAATACGCTGTTCACCAGGGTAATATCGCTCATGAGAGCTCCTCCAGCAGGACATCGATAGTATCTGCAACATCTCCCACCTTCAATGTATATACAGAGGCCTGTTGTACCAATCGAGAAGCCACATCGAAATTTGATGAATCATCAGGTTGAGGAAGACCGGGTAAGAAGGGAGCCATGGTTTGTCTCAATAATTCCAGGAGAGCTCTGGTCTTGGAAAAAGATTCAATAGAGGGGGTTTGAGACGGAGTTAATTGAGGAAATACAATGTCTGTGGGTATAAAAGAAGATCCAGAAAAGTCTTTTAAGTCTAAAAACCATCTTTTTTCGTCAGCAATTTCAAATTCTCTCTTTGAAACGAGATGGTCTTCAAAATCAGAAATGAGAGGGAGGGTATGTTCTCGAATATTGAGGGCTCGGGGGAAAGGCATGACAGAGAGTGTTTCCCGGTGGATGATGGCTAAATCATCAGAGAGCAGATTGAATCCTCGTTTTATCAATTCCAGGGACAGGGTAGTCTTCCCGCAGTGCTGTGATCCGGGAATGAGCAGGCCAGTAGATCCCCGCACCAGGGCAGCAGCATGCACATTGAAATACCTGTCAGAGAGATGGAGCACCATGCTCTGGAACATGAGACAGGCCAGTTCATAGGCGTAATTGCTGTACGTGGAGACCAGAAAACACATATCCAGCTCTTCGGCAATGAGCAGGCTCCCTGTGAAATGACGATGAGGAAACAATTGCTGCATGAAGGGGTTGATATCTGATGATTTCTCATCCAGTACCACAAATGAGCTCTGAGCATCAGATCCTTTTGTGAGAAAATAATGATAATTATCAGAAAAATGATCATACAATTTTTGAGAATTGGTCAGTATCTGGGTGGTGTGACCATAAAAGGTGAAATGTAATGACAGGGGAAGATGATCCTTTATGTGTGAAACGATTTCTCTTTTTTCAGCAAGGGGATAAATACGTTTCATGATTTCACCTGAGAAAGGAGAACTTCTTCAAAAATAGCCTGATTTCCAGCACAGAATTCATCTGGAACCCAGATAGTTCCGTGTCTGTTATAGGCGAGAGTATAGACACCGCTGCAGCATACCGGATTGAAAATGCACCGGATGCACTGGGGAATTGTGTGGGGACGCTTTCTGAGTTGTTCAGAGAGTAGTTGGATTTTTGGAGCGTGCATGAGTTCTTCCAGTGATTGTTGTGGATATCTTCCCAGGAGGAAGAGGTCACCCTCCACAAAGGTACTGGTATACACTGCACCCTGGGCGGTGATTTTCAGGGTTTTCCCCAGAGGATTTTCCAGAATATGGGAGCCAAAATGCCAGGGATCGTAGAGGAGATCAGTGCCTTCAGATAATTCAAAAAGGAGCACTCCTTCATGCTTTCTGGCCAGAGAATAGAGAGTTTTCATCAGATTGATTTTCTGCTGTTCTGATAATTCATAGGTGTTCTCCTGTTGAGCGCGCCCCCGGAATTCCATCAGGGATACATGAAGATGTTCAATACCCTTAGAGATTGCAAATTCTACCACAGGTTCCAGTTGATCACAATTGACTGCAGAGGGAGTATAGGATAGTGCCATTTCTTTTTCTTTTCCTGTATCCACCAGCATATGGATGGCTTCCATTACTCGGGTATAGGAATGTCCACGTAGCAGATCATTAATGGATTTATCCATCGCATCAAGTGATACTGCAATTAAAAGGTCCATATTGGTGAGCGATGTCATGTTCTGCTTGATCAATGTGCCATTGGTAAAGAGGGTGGTAATCATCCCCAGATCTGTACTTACTTCTGCAATATGGGCCCAATCCTCTCTCAATAATGGTTCCCCACCAGATAACGTAACATATTGACCTCCCATTTGTAAAAATTCTTCTAAAAGTGCATCCACCCCCTCTAATTGTGCAGAAGGGGTGGTCCCCACACAGCAGAGGGGACAGTTCAGATTACATGCAGATGTTAATTCAATATACAGGTGGGTGAACACCATGTGTATTCACTCCAGGGTTACCACACCTAATTTATGGAGTCCTTCTATCGTATGCACTACATCCTCTTTCACCACATCTACCGAGGCATCGAATTCTTCACAGATATGGTGAGCTATTTCTTCAATAGTAGTATTGCCATCTGCTAATTCCCAGATCATGCCTGCTGTTTCGTTGAGAATATGGTACTGTTTGGTCTGCAGGTTTAATACCAGCGTTTCATCTTCAATTTTCCTGGATATGGCGTTTTTTGTCTTTACCGGTTTTTTATCATACATGATGACACCTCAAAAAAAAGAAAAAGAGGTGATGAATTTAACCCAGTATTGATCTCAATGGGAAGACAATTCCAAGTTTTACAGAATTCTTGACATCGTCTTCTGAGAGGGTAACGACTTCAGGTTCAATGTAAGCTCTCATGTAATTTCACCTCATACCAGTGAATGTTTTGGAATATTTAAATATTTCCCTGTGCAGTAGAAAAAGAAATAAAAATAGTTATATACTGCTTACGTAGGATACAGTGATTTTCATGAAAGATATTCTCACACAGGCAGAACATACAGATCATTTCACGGTAATCCGTCATCATACAAGGGAATCTTTCCAGATAAAGTTGACCAATGGCAGGATTTCACAGATTTATCATTCACAAATAGAGGGCATGGGTGTTCGTTGCCTGGTGAATGGTTCATGGGGATTTGCCTGCAGCACCCGTCTGGATGATTTGCTGGTGGAAAAAGCCCGGCAGATAGCTGAACGTTCAGCAGAAAAAAAATCTCGTATCTGTGAGGTGGGTACAGCTCCACCAGGGAGAGGAACATGGAACCCTCAGATCAGAGAGAGAATCACCATGGACAATCTGGAAGAGGTCGTACGCTTCTTGAAGGAAGCAGACGCCCAGGCAGCAGCATACAGGCCAATCATCTATCGACATCTTCATTTTCTGGCCACCCGGGATAAAAAAGACATGGCCACCTCTCAGGGATCCCATGTACAGCAGGAAGAAGACCGCGTATTGTGTACGGTAGCAGTGACTGCATCTGCAGGAGGAAAGAAGGCTGTGGCCAATAATACAGTGGGAAGTCAGCAGGGATTGGAATTTTTCTCACAGGATGACCTCTCCACCATGGTAGATGAAGAATGCCAGAGAGCCTGCCGGCTGACAACTGCCCCCCTGCCAAGAGGAGGTAAAGCACAGGTAGTGCTCTCTCCAGAAGTAGCAGCAGTACTCATACATGAGGCGGTGGGCCA